>Ga0315286_10000005_pt1 | contig 149594 bp, 161 predicted proteins | sample YL17G10_0_MG_FD_205038 | JGI IMG/M metagenome (GOLD analysis project Ga0315286, IMG submission 205038) | Sediment microbial communities from Yellowstone Lake, YNP, Wyoming, USA - YL17G10_0 | ecosystem: Environmental > Aquatic > Freshwater > Lake > Sediment | place: USA: Wyoming | collected...
AAATGCCGATGGCGGCGCCGGAGGAGTTTCGTCTGGTTTTAAATTGGCCGTATCTTTTCTATATTTTTCAAACTCAGCGGCAAATTCGTCGGGAGATTTGGCGGTTTGTTTTATGATTTTTGTATCCGGAGTGATCGTGATGGTTCTCTCCTCGGGCGCCTGCTCGGCCAGGGGATTGGCAACCGTCGGATCGGCCTTCAGAGTAATTTTGTTTTGGGTAATTGTTAATATTTTTCCCGAAAGGGTAAAAATTTCAGCCGGTTCCGGGCGGAGGAGACCCGATTGTTCGAGTTTGGCCCGGGCCGCATCGAAGCCGGCCTGGTAAGAATTATTTTTTCCGCCGCCAAGAAGGCCTAGGACAGGGCAGTTTGTGTTGTTTGAATTGACGGAGTAACCGGCGTAAAAGGCGGCCAAAAGGAACACAAACAGGCCAAGCGCGATAATAATGATTTTTAAGGGCGTTGAGGTTTTTTTAGGTTTAGGTGCTAATTCTTGTTCCATAAGTTTTAAGGTTAGTTTAATAATTTTGTGGAAAGATTATTTAATTGTATCACATTTTTGCTCTTGACAAAACGGCCGGAACGGATTTAAGTATATTGAGGCTTGTCTCAAGGCGAGGCAGGTTTTTGTTCGAAAACAGCTTCCCGGCTTTTGGTCGGGGAGGGAGGGAAAGATGAGAAAAGTGTTTGTTCTTTTCATTCTGGCGCTCGGAGCAATCCAAGCGTCGGAAGTCCAGGCAAGCGAGGGCTCGCCTGTCGGCGAAGCAGGGCAGACCTATCTGGTCAGGCCCCGCGACCGGTTCGAAACGCTGGCAACGCGTTTTGGCGTGACACCGGAAGAAATCCGGGCGGCCAACCCCCGCGCCTACGGCATCCGTTGTCTGCGGCCATTCAAGCGAGAGGGGCGAGATGGTGAACAGCGGGCTTACTGCGGTCGTCCGCGCTACTACCTGATCGCCGGTAAGACGCTCGTCATCCCGACTCCGCGCTTGATTGTCGAGTCGGAAAATGTCCGGCTCGACGCGGAAAACATTGCCACGCAGGCCGAACTTGATCGGGCCAACCAAGCCCGCGATTCGTTGGAAGAAGAGCGCAATGCTCTGCGCGCCGAACGCGATGACCTCGAGCGGACGAACGAAGCAACACTTCGCGCCAAGGCCGAGCTTCAAGCGCGCTATGACGAGCTGAAGCAGGCCGGCGCAGCGAGCCCGGTTCCAAGCGGCAAGGAAGAAGCAAACAATAACGGTCAGACCCCGCCTGGAACGTACGGCCAGGAAGGTTTTTGGACCGCTATCGGCGTTCTTCTTGCCAGCGTACTTTTCGTCAGCATTCTCATCCTGTACCGCCGTTTCGGCGGTCGGTCAGAGAAGAAGGCTCCCGAACCTTCCGAGGAAATTCGCAAGGAACGGGAAAACCTTGAGACGACAAGGAAGGCTTTGGCCCGCGAGGGCCAAGATCTTGCCGAACGCCGGCGCCAGCTCGAAGCCGACGAACAGAAAATCGGCGAAGAGAGAATTGCGCTCGATAAGGAGCGCGAGAGCCTGCGAACACAGCGCGACGAACTTGGCCGTTGGGAAGAGAGTCTCCGGGCAAGAGAAGTTGCACCGGCACCCGAGAAGCCGAGAGTGGCTACAGTGATCGGCGTTCCGCCGATTTTCCCGCATGTTCCGACGGGTACGGAGAAAACCAGGACCGAAGCAGGACTGCTCCAGGTCATGGTCGCCCGCGGCCGCCAGCTCCTCGAAGAGGAGATTCGGACGCTTGCCGGGCGCGAAGCGGCTTGCAAGGCCCGCGAAGAGGCTGTTGGAAGGCGCGCGGATAAACTCGGCGAAGAGGAAGGGAAGCTTCTGCTCCGCGACAAGGAGCTCTGCGACAAGGCGCGCAGTCTCGAAGAGCTTCGCGGGTCACTCAATTCCCAGAAGGCCAAGCAGGATCGCAAAGACCTTGCACAGGAGGAGCGGGAAAGGAATCTTGTTCAGGGTTTTGCGGACATGGCGACCCAGCAAAGACGGGTCCAGAGCGAGCTTGACGCAAAGCGGTCCGAGCTTGACCGTCGTGCGTCCGATGTCGACGCGAAGGTCCGGATGTACGACGAGGACATCGCTCCGGCGATCGAGAAAGCTCGGAAAGAACTCGCCGCCCGCGAAGCCGCTCTCGCGGAACGGGAGCGGGGGTTCGCGGAGACGGAAAGAAGCAACACGGAACGCGCTGAAAAGCTTAGCGAGGACGAGCGTGCATACGAACGCCGCCTCAGGGAGCTGAACGATGCTGTCGGCGCGCTTGATGAACGAGCCGAAAAGCTTGGTGAAGGCGAGCGGAAGCTCGGCGAAGAACAGCTTGAGCTGCAGAACAACCGCGAAGCCTTTACCAACGAAGTCGACGCGGCCAAGAGTACTCTTGCCCGCGCCAAACGCAAGAAGGAAATCGTTGCGGCATTCGATGCCCGCGAATCAGCGGTTGCCCGGCGCGAAGGAGAATGCGACACGCGCGAAGGCGCGCTTGAGGCCTGGGAGGAACGGCTGACCGCGCGGGAAGGACTCCCGAGGATCCGCGGACCTCACAGACCGACCTTACAACCGCCGCCCCTGCAGCTTTCGCCAATCGGCGGATCTTCCGGCGATGCCGGTGACGACGATACGCCGACGTTGGCCGTCATGCCCGGCCCTCCGGAAGGTGACGTCGATCCGAGCGGGCTAACCTACATCGACCCGCCTGGCTCGGAACCGGCCGTGGGCATGAGCAAATGCCTTTGCGCTCATTGCGGCCAGGAGATTCCTCTTGGCGGAGAAGAAGAGCACAAACCAAACTGCCCCGAACAGCGCGATGCGCCGAGCGGAACCGGATCGCAGATTCCGGCAGCGGCGCAAGCGGAGCCGGGGAGCCCCGATGCGTGCGTGCGGGAAGACGGACGCGAAGTCCCGCTCGCCTCGCCCGACGCGCACCGCGGCGTGTGCGTTCCGGCGCCGGAAGATGGGGCGACCGCGGGCAAACCCGCGCATGGAACGAGCGGCGTCTATTGCGGGTACTGTAAACGTCTAGTTTCGCTGGATGAATACGAGGCGAAACACCGGGAGCACGACCGAGGCCTGCCGAAACTCGAGTAGATTCGGCGAGCCAGACTTTTCGGAGGATAAGTACTGGGTCCATTCACGCTTGAATGACCCAGTTTTTTTATTATTTTTTTTATGCTATACTATATCAATATCAACATTTCGCTTTATGAACATGCGAATGCGATTTTTTCTTATTTGTCTGGCCGTGATTCTTTTCAGTACGGCCGGCGGTTTAGGTTTGCGTTTTGCCCTGGCCGCCTGGCAGGAACCGACCGCGGCGCCGCCGGACAATAATGTTCCCGGTCCGATTAATATCGGTTCGGGCGCCCAGACAAAAGCCGGCAGTTTAACGATTGGCGGAGTTTTTACCGTTGTCGGGGCCGGGAGCGGGGCAGTCATTGGCGCGCCGACCGGAGGAAATCAGGGCGAGGGCTCGCTGAACGCGATAAAACTTTGCATCAACGGCGTTTGCCAGACAAGCTGGCCGACGGCCACCGATGTTTTTATCCAAAACGGCAATACTTTCGGAACTCTGGCAACCCTCGGGACAAATGATAATTTTGCCCTGGCTTTTGAAACAAATAATATTGAAAGAATGCGGGTTGATACAACCGGCAAAGTTGGTATCGGGACGGCGGGACCGCTGGCTAAGTTTGATGTTTGGCAATCAGGGGATACATATCTCGACGGCATTGAATTAGTCAGGGCGGGAGCAAACAGGGCGAATATCTGGCTTAATACCGCGGGAGATGTTCTTAACATCACGCGCGGCACTACTCCGGTTGGTATGGCAATAAATACGAACGGCAACGTCGGCATCGGGACAACAAGCCCGTCGGCAAAGTTGGTAGTTGATGGCGGCCAAGCTATTTTTAATAATTCCGGCGGTAACGAATATATTGTTATAAATTCTGCCGGAGGATCTCAAGCATCGGTCATTCTTCAAAGGGCCGGTACGACTAAATCTACCATATACAATAATTCAACGGTTGACGCACTGGTTTTAACCGATGGCGCCAACACCGATACAATGGCGATCAAGAGTGCCAACGTCGGCATTGGCACAACCAATCCGCTTTACAAATTGACAATCGCCGGCGCTTCGCCGCGCGAATATATTTGGCCCTCGGGCGGCGGCAATCCGGAATTGGATTTTGGCAATGTTGCCGGCGACAGCCACTGGGGAATTTATCGGGATCTTACAAGCGATGAACTTCGTTTCTGGCGCGGCGACAATAACGTGACCATGACCGCGGCGGGCGACATAAATTCAAAACGTTGCTTCGGGCCGGTTTACGCCGGACAGACCGTGGCAACTTATAACGGAGCGCGCGGCGGGTACGCGAGCGCCAACGCTCTTTGCACCGCCTCTGTTTCCGGTAGCCATGTCTGCACAACTGGCGAAATTTTGGAAACCATAAAATGCAACCAGGCAAGTTTACCGACAACCGACCAGGCCTGGATTACGAACGGTCCGCCGGGATACACGGCCAGGGCAAACGATTGCACCGGCTGGACAAGTACGAGTCCATCAGGAGCCACAACGGTTTACGGAGCGATATGGGCTTTTGACGCGAGCGGGGGAGTCGGCTGGGTGACAACTTGCAACCAAACTCTTAAGTTCGCTTGCTGCAGATAATTTTTTAAATTTTAAAATATTTTCCAATAAACTTATGTACCGAAAATTATTATTTCTCACGATCGTTATTGTCGGTATATTTTTTGCCATCGCGGTTTTTGCCCAAACCTGCCCGCATATTTACGAAGGAATCAATTGCGGGGCAAATTGGTATTGCAACGGCTGCCAGACAACTTGTAAGACTTGTCCGGGCGGCGGCGATCCGACCGGAGCTACAGAACTGAACTACGTAAGTTGCAGCTGTTCTTGTCCGTCGGGCCAGATTGTCTGTTCCAATGCTTGTGTCACCGCACCAGCCTGCGGAACGCCGACTCGCGAACAAAATAATTCTTCCTGCAACGGCTGCGGCGTCTGCAAATCCGGTTATGCCGCCGATCCGGCAAATCCCAATCCGCCGAGCCCATGTTTGAAGGCGGCATATATTGATTATCCGAACACCGGATATTTCCAAACTTCCGGAGATTTGAAATCAACCGGCGGTGATTTATATTTAGCAAGCGGAAAAGCAGTCAGGATCGACGGCGCGGGAACGACAACTTTATCTTTTAAAAATTTTACCGGGACAAGTCTGGATCTGACTTTATTCGGCGGATTAATTGTCGGTGCGCCAACCGGCGGATCAAAAGGTCCCGGGACAATCAATGCCGAACAGCTTTGCGTTCAGGGCAGCTGCCGGACGACTTGGCCGGAAGCGGTCAGTGCTTTTGTTGACGAAGGCAACGTCGGTTTCGGGCCGACCGCCGTGCTCGGGACAAACGACAATACGCCCTTATCTTTTGAGATCAATAATGTTGGCAGGATGTATATTGATACGGCCGGCAACGTCGGCATCGGGACAGCGAGTCCGGGCGTCCCGCTAGAGGTCGCGGGTTCGATTTTATCAAGTGGCGCTAGCAATTTGGTCAAGGTTGGTAATTCTTCACTGGACCTAAGCACCGCTATTTATGTAAACGCGGGCGGCAATATCATCCAGGCCGCAAATTACACTCAAACCGCGATTCGGAACCTGCTTCTAAATCCGAGCGGCGGCAACGTCGGGATCGGGACCATAAACCCAGGGGCACCGCTTGACGTGATTGGCAATATCAGGTCGTCGCGCACCGCGGCTACGGCTAGCGACGTAACCCTGTCGGCCCAAAGCGGCATTGGTTACATCGGCAGTATGGTCAACAATGTCCCGTTGGGTTTTATAATAAATAACGCTGAAAAAGCGAGAATTGACACGACTGGCAATGTCGGTATTGGCACAACAAATACAACTTATAAATTAATGGTCGCCGGTGCGGCGCCCCGGATTTATCTTATGCCAACGGGCGGCACCAATTCAGAATTGGATTTCGGCAGCCCCGCGATGGATACTCACTGGTCAATTTACCGTGACACGGGGACGGACCAACTCCGTTTTTGGCGAACTGATAATCAGATGGTTATAACAAGCGGCGGTAATGTTGGCATCGGGACAACTTCGCCGGCCTATAAACTTGATGTAGCAGGAACAATACAAGCTACGTCATCCACGATTGATACGGCTGTGATTGGCAATAATAATTCAGCAAAGGGCTCTGGAGTTGCGGGTTACGCCAATGGTACCACTGATGCTAATGCGGGAGGAGATTTTGAATCTTTTGGGCCGGGCGGTTATGGTGTTGTCGGTACGGCGGACGGCGCGGGTGGTTACGGGGTCTGGGGTTACGCGTTTTTAAATTCAAGTATAAATTACGGAGTCTATGGCAAAACTAATTCTCCGGCCGGCTGGGGCGGATATTTTACCGGCGGAAAAGGAGTTTTTACTCCCCAACTTTGTTTGGGGACAGAAGGAAATTGTCGGACCGACTGGCCGGGCGCGACTCCTCCCGGCGGTTCAGACAAACAAGTTCAATTTAACGACGGAGGAGTTTTCGGCGGCAGCGGGGGGTTAATTTATGACAAAGCTGTCTCTTATTTGTCGGTAGGCGGTCCGTTATCGGTGGGCGGTACGATTGGGGTCAATGGTTTAGGTACAAGTCCTAGCATTGGGATTCAATCAAGAGGGTCATCTGCCGGGGGTTATTTCGTAAGCAGCGTCGCGTCCGGCTACGCCTGGATAGGTCAAGGCGATTACGGAGTTTATGCTTATGGCAATTCCTTTGGTTTGTATGGTCTTGGCGGGACCTATGGAGTTTATGGTAGTGGAACGAGTTATGGAGTTTACGGAAATAGCAACAATACCGGAGTTTACGGCTATGGCAGCGTTCGTGGGGTTTATGGAGAAACATCTTTTGCCGCGGCTGACGCCGGGTATTTTTACAACACCGTTTCCGGTACTTACGCCCGTTTGGGTTATTCAACCTGGGGCGGTTATTTTGGGGGGAATGTAAATATGACTGGGAATTTAACTGTCGGCAGTGGTTCGCCGAGCGATGATGATTATATTTATTTTGATGACGGGACAAAATATTTGAAATGGGAGGAGGCAATGGGTAGATTTTATATGGGCAACGGAAACGGTTTGTTCGTCGAGGGCCAGCTTACCGGAACGATGGGAATCAACACTTTGGCTGGCGGCCAAATTGCCGCTTATGATTGGTCCAATTTAAAAGTTATCAGGATACGCCATGATGGCACAAATGGAATAGTAGAACCGTCTTCAATCACCGCAGATCCCGGAGATTTAGTTCTTCAGTCAACTTATGGCAGCCGTTACGTAAAAGTTGAAGATGATTTGGGTGTTTCCGGTGGAGCAATGGTTGGAGGTGTGGCCAATAAGGGGGTAGGAACTCTGAACGCCGCACAGCTTTGTATTAATGGTGTTTGTCAAAGTTCTTGGCCATCCGGCGGTACGCCCGGAGGCGCGAATACTTACGTTCAATTCAACAATAGCGGTGCTTTCGGGGGTAGCGCGGGTCTGACTTATAATTCAGGTACGTCCGCCCTGACAGTGGGAGGTTTACTAACAACCGGGTCGTTAGCAATTGATTCTTTAAGCGGAGTTCTGAAAGCCACCGGCGGTGCGGTTTCCGGCGGAGCGACGACTTCCGATTTAACTGAAGGCGTTAATTTATATTACACCGATGCTCGAGCTAGAGCTTCTAATTCCGGCACGGCGCCGATAACATATAACGCCGGGACCGGGGCGATTGGTTTGAGCACTCCGTTGGCAATTTCTTACGGTGGTACAGGTGGCACGGATACGCCAACGGCCGGAGGAGTTCCATATGGCACGGGAGCAAAATATTCTTTTACGGCTGCTGGAACTTCGGGGCAATTTTTGCAAAGCAACGGCGCTGGCGCGCCATCTTGGGCTACTATTCCGGCCAGCGTTGGCGGTAGCGGGACAGCAAATTATCTGGCAAAATTTACGGCCGGAACAACCCTTGGCAATTCTCTAATTCTTGATAATGGCACAAACGTTCAGATAGTTTCCGGAAATCTCGGGATCGGATGGTCGCCAATTTACAAACTCGATGTTAACGGGACCGCCTATCTCGGAGGCGCCACAACAGTAGCCGGCGCCCTGACGGTTTCGGGGGCGGACTTAGTAGCTGATAGCAACGTACGCGGAACATGTTTGGCGGTTGCCGTTGCCGCCGGCGTGGATACTTATTGCACCCTTGATCGTTTCGTGGCCGGCGTACGTACAGATGCCACCGGCAAAGTAACACAAATAATATGCTGTGAATTATAATTTAGAAAAATGATCCGGCTTTACAATTCTCTAACAAAACAAAAAGAAAATTTCAGGTCTTTGGGGGAAGAAAAAAACCTGCCTACCGGCAGGCAGGTACAAAATAAAAAGGTGACAATGTATAATTGCGGACCGACGGTTTATGATTATGTCCATATCGGAAACCTTCGGTCTTTTTTGGTTGTTGATTTGCTCCGGCGGTATTTGGAATTTTCCGGATATAAAGTGAAGCAGGTGATGAACATTACCGATGTCGGGCATATGACGAGTGATGCCGAGGCGGGGGAGGACAAGCTTGAAGTCGCGGCTAGAAAAGAAAAGAAAAGTCCGTGGGAGATCGCCGAATTTTTTACTAAAGCATTTTTTTCCGACATCGCAAAAATTAATATTCAAAAAGTCTGGAAATATCCGAAGGCGACCGATCATATCAAGGAAATGATAAAAATTATTGAGAAGCTCTTGAAAAACGGTTTTGCCTACAAGGTAAACGGTTCGGTATATTTTGATTTATCAAAGTTTCCGGCCTACGGAAAATTGTCTGGCAACACGGTGCAGGATCTCTTGGCTGGAGCGCGGGTGGAAGTTGTTTCTGAAAAGAAAAATCCTTACGACTTTGCTCTTTGGATTGAAAATCCGAAACACGTTATGCAGTGGAAAGCTCCCTGGTCAATCGTGGCCGGTTATCCGGGGTGGCATTTGGAATGTTCGGCTATGTCTATGAAATATCTTGGCGAGACGATTGATATCCATACCGGCGGCGAGGACAATAAATTTCCGCACCATGAATGCGAAATTGCCCAGTCGGAAGGCGCAACCGGGAAACAGTTTGCCCGCTATTGGCTGCACGTCCGGCATCTTCTGGTAAACGGGGAAAAAATGAGCAAATCAAAAGGAAATTTTTATACTTTGAGCCAGGTGCTGGACAAAGGTTACTCGCCGCGGGCCGTAAGATATTTATTGCTTTCTACCCATTATCGTGATCCGCTGAATTTTACTTTCGAAGGATTAAAGGCAGCTGAGACGGCGCTTCAAAGGTTTGATGAAACTTGGACAAAGCTTTGCGAAGCAAAGGGCGGGAAAAACGGAAACGGCCTTGTGTCAGCCGCGGAAAAAGCGCGAGCCGATTTTGGTGCGGCGCTTGACGAAGACTTGAATATTTCAGGAGCCCTTGCCGCAGTTTTTAATTTTATTCGAAAAATTAACGCTGCCATTGCAAACGGCGCCTCAAAAAAGGAATTGACTGCCGCGAAAGAGTTGCTCAAAGAATTTGACGGAGTTTTGGGTTTTGGTTTGGAAAAAATAAAAGCGGAAAAAATTCCGGCCGAAATAAAAAATCTGCTCGAGCGTCGCGAGCAGGCAAGAAAGAATAAAGATTGGACAAAAGCGGACGAGGTACGTGGCGAGATTGAAAAACTTGGTTATACGGTCGAGGACACGACTGAAGGGCAAAGAGTGAAGACTAGGGTCTTGTAGCTTGTAGCGTGTAACGTATAGCAATTTGAGTTACGCGTTATAAGTTTTGAGTTGCATGTTTACAGCCAGCCCTTCTTTTCAAAGAAATAAAGCAGGCTGATGGCACCGCAGGACATTAATCCTAAAATTATCCAAAAACCGTAAGGGTGGTTCATAAAAGGCATTCCGGCCATATTCATGCCGAAAATCGCGGCAAGCAGGGTAAGCGGGAAAACAATCACCGAAAAAATCGTCAGGGTTTTCATGATTTCGTTGACGCGGAAGTTAATGAGAGAAACATTTGTTTCGTGAAGCGCGTCGATCGCGTCTTTATAACTGTCCAGGAGATCCCAAATCTCCTTGGTATAGCTGACAAGATTGTCGAAATAAATTTTCATCCTTTTAGTCGGGAAAAATTTTGGTGCTTGCTCGATCAGATTCCTGATGACCTGTTTGTGCGGCTGCATGGCTTTCCGGAAATTGACGATGTTTGTTTTGATGCGCAGGATTTCGGTAATTGTCCCTTTTTCAAATTCGTAGCGCAATTTGTTTTCCACATTGTCTATATCGGTTGAGATATGGACAAGCATAGGAAAACAACTTGAGAGAAGTTCATTCAATATTTCATGCAGCAAAGCCTCAATATTCTGGCACTTGGTTATCCTGTCCCGGCATTTTCCGAAAACATCGTTTATTGGCGCAAGTTCGTTGGTATTAACGGTTACAAGGGTTTTAGGAGTAATAAAAAAGTCTATTTCCGAAGTGTGGAGGACTTTTGTTTCGCGGTTGAAAACAGGGAAAAGCAGAATCATAAACAGGTAATTCTGGCGGCTGACTAATTTCGGGCGCTGCAGGGGCGGAAGGCAGTCTTTCAGGTCAAGCTCGTGAAAACCAAATTTTTTCCCAAGATAATCAATTTCTTTTTTGCCGTTATTTTGGACATTTATCCAGGAAAAATTTTTTGTTTTGAGTTCCTGAATGGTATTTAACATAGTTCCTCCTTCTTATATTCCTTCTTAAAGTTATTCACAACTTCATTTTAGCACAATCCGGCCGAATATGATACAATTGCCTTGTAACTTGTAGAGTGTAGCCCGAAACTTAAATGAAATTTTTGGTTATCGATTAATTATTTATGGCCGATATAAAAAATCAAGCTGAAAAAAAGATTGGCGCAGTTCCGGAAACCCTGAAGCCAGTTCTGCCGGAAGCGGAAAAGGCAATTTCTGCCGAATATGGTCCCGAAACGGAGGCGATGCCAATGTCGGAGCTTCCCCGGGAAGAAGTTCGGGTTACCCCGGAAGCCGAGGAAGAAAAACCTGGGATAACTACCGTAACTACACCGATGGTAGCGCCGCCGCCCAAGAGCGGGACTTTGGTTAAAATTGAAAAAATTTTAGAAGAAGATCTGGAGGATTTTTATTTTTCCATGCCGCCGGAGCAGCAGAAAGCTTTCAAAGAGAAGGGCGAGGAAACAGCTTCGGCAATCGAAAATATGGTTCGGGCGGGAAAAGCGATCGGCCGGAAAATTTTGAAATTAATCCGCGCCTGGCTGAAGATGATTCCGGGCGTCAATAAGTTTTTTCTGGAGCAGGAAGCGAAGATCAAGACCGATAAGGTAATGGCAATGGCAGAGCGAGGGAAAGAAAGATAGCAAAAAATAAGCGATTGAACGGCGAAAAAAGTATCTTGTATTTGGTATCTGGTATTTTTGGTCGGCTTTAATTAATTACCGATATACTAGATACAAAATACTAAATACTTTATACGTGATGATGTTTATGGTCGAAGATTTAGAAAAAAAAAGTTTGGAGAAGATAAAAGGGTGGTTGCCCCTTTCTGCTTTGGGTGGTCTTTTTATTTTTTATTTTTACCAAATTGCCGTTCCGACCGCCGGTCTCAATGAGTTCCAAAATTTTGCCACGAGCCCCCTGGGCAGTTTTATCATCTTTTTGGCGGGGAGTTTTTTCGGTCTTTGGCTTTTAATTTATTTATTGCGCAAATATTTCCATCGCCGGACCGCGCTTTCCTCTTCTTTCCGCAATGTTATTCTTCTCGTGACCGTTCCGAAGGAAGCGGCGGAAAAAGCGAAAGAAGGGCGGGAAATCACAACCCAGACAATTCAGGAAGCGATCGCTATTTCGGAAGCGATTTTTTCCGCGATCGGCGGGCTTAAGGCGCAAAGGGGAATCGGCAAATGGTTTTTCGGCAGGACCGATTGCCTTTCTTTCGAAATTATTGCCGACCAGGGGCTGATAAGTTTTTACGTGGCTGTGCCGAAATATCTGCAGGAATACGTTGAGCAGCAAATAAGGGCCAATTATAACGAGGCTTTTATTGAAGAAGTCGAGGATTACAATATTTTCACGCCAATCGGCGAAATCCGCGGGGCATACCTCACTTTCAAACGGCCGCATTTTTTTCCGATAAAGACTTATAAAAAAATGGAAGTCGATCCGATGAGCGCCCTGACAAACGTTCTTTCAAAGCTCGAAAAAAACGAGGGAGCGGCAATCCAGTTCGTTATGCGTTCGGCGCGCAAAGAATGGCGTAAGTCCGGGATAAAAGTTGCCCAGGAAATGCAGCAAGGGAAGAAATTAGGCGAGGCAATGGGCGCCGGCGGCGGAACGCTCGGCAAGGCCTTCGGGGAGATCGGAAAAGCTCTCGGCAGTTCAAGCAAGAAACCGGGAGACCAGATGATGAAATCACAGCCGGAACCGTACAGGCTTTCTCCCATGGAGGAGGAAATGGTAAAAGGTATTGAAGAAAAGGCGAGCAAGGCTGGTCTGGATGTGAACATCAGGATAGTTTCGTCTTCTCCCAACCGTGAGCGGGCGAAAATGAATCTTGATAATATCAATAACGCTTTTTCCCAATACAACATTTACCAATATGGCAATAGCTTTAGCCGCGCGACGCCGGGCGGACGGCCGCTTAAAAAATTAATCAAGAATTTTATCCATCGCGGTTTCGCGGAAAAGAAAAAAGTCGTTTTGAATTCCGAGGAAATGGCGAGTTTGTTCCATTTCCCGCTGCCCTGGACCGAGACGCCGAATATCCGCTGGCTTCTGGCCAAGAAAGCGTCGCCGCCGGTTAATATGCCGACTGAAGGTTTGATTTTGGGAAAAGCGGTTTATCGCGGAGAGGAAACTTTAGTCAGGATTAAAAGAGAAGACCGCCGCCGGCATGTTTACGTTATCGGCCGTTCCGGCGTCGGTAAATCCGTCCTGATGGAAAATATGGCCATTCAGGATATTAAAAACGGGGAAGGAGTGGCCATAGTCGATCCACACGGCGATTTTATAGAGCACGTTTTGCCGCACATTCCCAAAGAAAGAATAGACGACGTGATTGTTTTTGATCCGTCGGACGCGGACAGGCCGATCGGCCTCAATATGCTTGAAGCAAAGGATGAGGCGCAAAAAGATTTCGCCGCCCAAGAAATGATCGCAATTTTCTACAAACTTTTCCCGCCGGAAATGATCGGTCCGATGTTTGAGCACAATATGAGAAACGTCATGCTGACCTTGATGTCAGATCTTAACAATCCGGGAACGATTGCCGAAATTCCCAGAATGTTTTCCGATGCCGATTTTCAAAAATCCTGGGTCGCCAAAGTCAAAGATCCGGTTGTCCGGGCTTTTTGGGAAAAAGAAATGGCAAAGACATCGGATTTCCACAAGTCGGAAATGCTCGGCTACCTGATTTCCAAAGTCGGCCGCTTCGTGGAAAACGAAATGATAAGAAACATAATCGGCCAGGCTCATTCAGGTTTCAATTTCCGTGAAGTAATGGATAAGAAAAAAATTCTTCTCGTAAATCTTGCCAAGGGCCGGACCGGCGAAGTCAACAGCGAACTTTTGGGCTTGATTATCGTTTCCAAACTTCAAATGGCGGCCATGGGCCGGGCCGACCTGCCGGAAGAAGAGCGGCATGATTTCTATCTTTATATTGATGAGTTTCAGAATTTCATTACCGACAGTATTGCGACTATTTTGTCCGAGGCAAGAAAATATCGTTTATGTCTCACGGTTGCCCATCAATACGTCAGCCAGCTGGTTAAAAATAACGACACGAAAATCCGCGACGCGATTTTCGGCAATGCCGGCACCATGGTTGCTTTTAGAATCGGCGTTGATGACGCCGAGACAATGGCCAAAGAATTCGCTCCGATTTTCAATGAGTATGATCTTCTAAATGTAGAAAAATACACGGCTTATCTCAAGCTATTAATTGATAACACCGCTTCCAAGGCTTTCAACATGCAGACAATTCCGCCGCAAAAAGGCGATGCGGAATTGGCGAGCGCGATAAAACAACTGGCCAGATTGAAATATGGCCGCGATAAATCAATCGTTGAAGCGGAAATTTTGGAGCGTACCCAACTTGGCGTTCCGGAAAGAACTGCTGGACCTTTATACGGTGAAAAAAGTTTATAGAAATAACTAATAAAAAAATAACAAAAAAGTATGCTCGAGCAAAATCAAAACCAAAATCTTTTTGAGGAACTGAATCGGAACGAGGCACCTATGCCGGAAGAGAAAAAAGAAGAAGTGCTTGCGGAAGAGCCGGCTCTTATGACGCAGGAAACGGCAACGATGCCGGAAAATCTGGATTTAAAAATCCACGACGCGACGGCGAAAACCGAGCTCAAGGATCTGGAAATTTCCTTCAATTTTGAAAAAATAGAACTGATTAAGCAAATCGTCAGAGAGACGCAAAATAATCTTAGGCGGGTGAGCTGTATTTTGGGCGAGGAGATGCCGAAGATGGAAGAGAAAATCAAAAAAAGTTTTCTTGAAGCCGATATTCCGTCCATGCAAGCCCCGCAAGTTTCAACGCCGGTCAATTTCATGGCAAGGACCGTTTCCCAGCCTGATGTCGCTTACGGAGAATCGGGCGAGCGGATTATGGAAGGGGTTTTCAACGGCCAAAACATGATCGGAGCCGACGGCAAGGAATATATTGTTCCGGCCAACTACGCTTCAAAGTCAAAACTGGTTGAAGGAGACATTTTGAAATTAACAATAAATGCACGCGGTAATTTTCTTTTCAAGCAGATCGGGCCGATCGAGCGGACAAGAGTTGTCGGAACGCTCCAGGAGTCGGAAGCCGGCGGCGGATGGTGCGTCAATTCAGCCAATAAAAAGTGGCGGGTCCTGACCGCGCCGGTAACCTATTTCAAAGGTGAATCCGGCGACGAAGCGGTAATTTTGATTCCGAAAAACACCCCGTCAAAATGGGCGGCGGTGGAAAATGTTATCAGAAGTGTTGAAACGCAGTAAATTTAAAAAGCAGGATAAAAAGCCGTCCCGTTGGGGCGGTTTTTTGATTTGTTAGAAGCCCTTGACAAAATTTTATTCTATGTTAATGTGTCTATCATCAACCGTTCTTTCAACAGAAAGGAGGAAACATGCAGTGGCAGAAGTAGAAAAGCCGGAAGTCTTTAGGGGACACTTGGACGAGTGCCTCAGGCACTTCTCCGAGAGGTTCTCCCTGAAGTTCCCAAAGGGATCCAAGGGAGCGGCCAGGGCCAAGGAGCCGATGGCCGAATTCTGCGGGATCAACACACCTACGGTAACCCGGTGGTTCAGGGATGACGCCTCACTTCCTGTCGGTGAGCCGCTGTTCAAGCTGATGTGCTTTCTCGACCTCTCCGGCTACCGCGTTATTGAGCTTGAGAAGATGAAGCCGGGCAGCCGCGGTTTCGCGGAGCTGATCGCCTTCGGAATCTTCAAGGGTCAAGAAGCGGCCGATATGCTGGGCTACCAAAATCTCTCAACGCTCTATCAGGTGCTCCGCGGCAAGGAAGGGATGAGCGATGCCAAGAGCCGCAAGATGTGGGACGTCTGGCAGGAAAAGCGCGCTTTGCTCGAAGAGAAGAAGAGCGTGGCGCACAGAAAGTACTACCAGAATCTCACGGTAAACGGCGCGCCGGCGGCGGGTCCGTCTCCGGCTCCGAAAGGAGCCGGCCGGCCTCGTACGAAGACGCCGGACTACACGGCAACCGTCAAGGTCATGGAAGCCTTGCTGGCTCTTCTCGAAAGAGAAAACCTCGACGAACTTCCCGAAGGAGAACTGGCGGTTTTGTGCCGGGCGAGCGGCGAGACGATCCTTCGTCTCTCTGCGCGCCTCAGCACCCTAAGTTCGAAACTGCTCGCACCCGACCGGCGGAAGGGGGGTGGATGATGGCCGAGGAGCAAAGCTACCGGGCGGTCGTCCAAAAGGTGATCACAAGCGGTCCGCACGGGCCGTACGCGGTCGCCAAATCCGACGAGTTCGGTTCGGTGACCTTCTCGCTCGTGTCCCCGGTCTGGCAGGAGAAATCCTGGCCGGAGCGGGGGAATGTCGTGGTGTTGTCCGATGTTCGTAAGAAGCGCGCCGGTTGGCGCGCAGAGCTCGGGCGGTTCATGCGGCCGTCCGACGAGCAGTCAGCCCGAGGCTGACAGAGCAAGGAGCATGAAGGAATGACGAAGCCCAAGATCGTGACAGTGAAGATCGCCGACCTCAAGGTGGACCTCTACGTCCGGCAGCAGCTGAACCAGGATCACGCCCTGGAGCTCGCCGCTCTGCTGGAGGCCGGCGTCGTCCTGCCGCCGATCAAGATCACGAGCGAGTTCGTGGTCGTCGACGGCCGGCACCGCATCGAGGCCTACAAGGTGCTCGGTCTGGCCGAGATCGAGTGCGAGGTGGTGGACGGCCTCAAGGATGAGGTTGCGATCATCTCGATGGCCTACCAGGCCAACACCGGCGGCTCGCTGCCTCCCACGCGGGAGGACACCGAGCACACCATCACGGAGCTCTTGGCCCGCAAGGTGGCCAAGGCGCGGATCGCGGAGATCCTCGCCCTGCCGCCTTCCCTCGCCAAGAAGTACGTCCAGAACGTCGAGTCCAAGGTGACGCGGAGCAAGATCCGGAAGGTGCTCTGGAGGGTGGCCAACGAGCGCGTCACGCTCGAGCAGGCCTCCGCGGAGGAGAGCGTCGACCCCGAGAAGGTGAAGGAGGCGATGCCCGGCGGCCGTCCCGGCAGGAAGCGCCACAGTCTGGCGGCCGACTTCCAGCGGAACCTCACCCATCTCGGCAAGTCGGCGGCGCGGAAGTACGCCGCGATCCTGAAGGATCTCCTCGACAAGGTCGGGGACGGCGACGTCACCGTGAACCAGGCGTGCGAGATCTTCGCGCACGTCGAGCGGCTCCAGAAGGCCAACGCGCGAGCCACGGCCGACTGGAAGGCGCGCTTCGACGCCTCGTGCAAGAACGGGAGGAAGGGCGCGGCCTAGCGTCCACTGCATCGCGAGCTCGGGGCACCACGTATTCGTTTACGTGCGTGCTCCGGGCTCTTTTTATTTATTTTAGTCTCCCCTCTTAAGGTAAGAGGGGATTTAGGGGAGTTATGAGCGGTGAAATTGCAGTCGCGGTTCATAACTCTCCCTAGCCCTCCCTTACCTTAAGGGAGGGGACAAGGGTTGACAAAATTTCAAAAATATATAATAATACATCGTTGGCTGGGAAATGGTTTCTGGCCACAAACCGCGCCTGCCGGCGAGGCAGGCAAGAGAAACGGCGTCCAATGTCCCGAGCGGGACCGCTTGGAACGCCAAGGGAGGAACGCCATGAGTAGCGCAAGGGCGTCCGCAAAACAGGCAGCCGAAATTCTGGCGCTTGTCAACGAAACCGGCTGGAATCGCGACGAGGTCCAGCGGCGGATCATCGGGCGCTGGGGATTGCTCCGCGACATCGCGGTGGCGCTGGACGATCCCCAGCTTTCCGAGGAGCAGGTGCGGGCCATGCACCCGCTCTTCTACAAGAAGGACGCCCTCCCGACAGAGATCACGCTCGACGGGGTCACCTACGAAGTCCTCTCCTTCCTTCAAGAGGGCGAGGACTATGTCCTCGATGACATGATGGTCGCCCGCGCCAAGGAGATGGGCGCCAACTTAGGGGAAGAGGATTGCGTGCGTTTCGTAAAGAAGCAGTCTGATATCCCTCCCGTCTTCCGCAGGAGGGTGCAGTTCGCCTTCCCCGACTACCGGGACCCCATCGGACGACTGCACATCGCATGCGTCTACTGGGGCAATGGCGGCTGGTGCCAGGGCTGGCGCCGGCTCGACTACGACTGGGATGACGGTATTCGTCTCCTCCGCCGCAAGGCCCGCGGCGAGAACGCCAAGTAGGAGGAACGTCTGACCCTCGGATTTTGTGCTTCGGCATGAAGTTCGGGGGTCTATTTTTTTATTAATTTAGATTTTCTCCCCTTAAGGTAAGGGGAGAATAAGAGGGGTTATGAGCCGTGGGTTTTGACGCCACATTTCATAACGCCCCCAGCCCCTCTTACCTTAAGAGGGGTGCAAAACATTGATTGCCAAAATCTTTTGGATGATATAAGATATTCCAATATGTCTACCACACTTTATCGAAAATACCGGCCGCAGGGATGGAGGGAAGTGACAAACCAGAACCATGTTAAGATCGCCCTGCAGAACGAAATTGAGACGGACAAGGTTGCCCACGCCTATCTTTTTTGCGGTCCGCGCGGCATCGGAAAAACTACCGCGGCAAGGTTGCTCGCGAAAGCCGTGAATTGTGAAAGACGCAAGGCGTCCGAGTCCGAGCCGTGCAATGAATGCGATTCCTGCAAGGAAATTACTTCCGGGCGGGATTTGGATATTGTGGAAATCGACGCGGCGAGCCACACCGGAGTTGATAATGTCCGGGAAAATATCGTGATGAACGCCAAATTTTCTCCGACCCGCCGGAAATACAAAGTTTTCATCATTGATGAAGTGCACATGCTTTCAACTTCGGCTTTTAACGCGCTTCTGAAAACTCTTGAAGAGCCGCCGGCGCGCGTGATTTTCATTTTGGCGACAACCGAAGTCCATAAAATTCCCGCCACGATTATTTCCCGCTGCCAGCGCTTTGATTTCAAAAAAATTTCCCGCCGCGAAATGGTAGAAAGATTAAAATATATTTTGGGCATGGAAAGAGTTGAAGTTGAAGAGAGTATTTTGGACAGTATTGCCCGGGCCTCGGAAGGCTGCGTCCGCGACGCGGAAAGTTTGCTTGGCCAGGTTTTGGCGCTTCGCGACGCAAAAAATAAAATCAGCCGCGAGCAGGCAGAACTCGTTATTCCGAAATCGGATTTTAATTCGGTCGGAGAATTTGTCGGACATCTGGCCAGCCGGAACGCCGAAGCGGGAATACGCCTCGTAAACAAACTGGTTGAAGAGGGGACGGATCTAACGCAATTCAATTCAGATTTGGTTGAATATTTGCGGAAGATTTTGCTTGCCGGAATAAGCGGGACGCTTTCCGAATTCGCTTTTGACCTAGACGAGGATTCGGAAAAAAAGATTTTGGGTTTTGGAAAACAAATAGAGCCGAGGACGCTTATCGCCTGGCTTGAACTTTTTATAGAAAAAAAACAGGAATTGAAATTCGCCGAAATCAGTCAGCTGCCGCTTGAAATGGCGGTCGTGGAAATTACCGGGGGATTCGCGGCTGTCCGCGAGAGCGCAGTTGCCGCCGAGCCGCCGAAAAATATCGTCCGGCCGCTCCCCAAGCCCGCGGCCGAAGAAAAACATGAAATAAAACCGCTGCCCGGCAACGCCGACGTAAAAAAAAACGATGAACCGGCGCAGGAGTGGAAAAATTCCGGTTCAACATTGACTTTGGAACAAGTCAAAGAAAAATGGTTTGATCTTATGAGAGTCGCCGGCGACAAAAATCCGTCGCTCGTCTTTATTTTGCGGATCGGCCAGCCGATGGTGGTTGAAAACGGAGTTTTGCAGATCGGGTTCAAATATCGTTTCCATAAAGAGCGGATCAATGAAATAAAAAACAATCAATTGTTGTGCGGTCTGATCCGCGAAGTGATGGGTTCCGATATCGGAGTGAACGGGGTTGTTGCCGATTTGCCCGAGCCTCCTAAGCCACCGTCCGTTGAAGTAGACAAGGTTTTAGAGGAATTCGGCGGAAAAATTGTGGAATAAAAAGCGGCAAGGAGCTTTGCACCTTGTTTTTTTGTTTGTTTTTTGATAAATTAAAAAAATCAGATTCAGTTTTCGGGGATCGTCTAGCGGCAGGACGCCAGGTTCTGGCCCTGGTAACCTTGGTTCGAATCCAAGTCCCCGAGAAGTGGATCTGATTTTGAAAAACGCAGAGAGGGGATAGGTGGAGGATGGAAATGGCGAGCGATCGGTCCGAAGAAGACCGCAAGCCGACCGAAGAGATGGTTCCGCTAAGTCCGGTTTCCGTTACCCTTGCCGAGATGGGCAAGGTTATCGATACCGAGGGGCGGACAGTCCAGCTTTCGAAGGAATTTCTTCTCGCGCACCTGAAGCCGAGTCCCTTTGACGACATTCTGCTGGAGCATGGTGCGAAGCCTCGCGACACGGGGGTCGTTTGTCCGTTCTGCAACAGCGGTAAAATCACGCTTTTGCTTCTGGATCCGCTGTATCGGGTCGAAGGAAGAAATGAGCGCAGGCCGCAAGACCAGACCGGCAGCAAGTATCTCTACAAGTGTTCCAACCCGGGCTGCCACGCCCGTTTCTGGGCAAACTACCATTGGGAGGACGCCCCCTGGGAGGAGAAGAAAAAATGAGAGTACTGGCGGAGAACATCGTGGTTTTGGTGTACGGTGATAACAACACCGTCACCAAGGTTGTGCCCATTTGTCTGGCGCATGAAGGAATCGAAGTCCACTGCGAGGAAGGCATCTGGAAAGAAGAGAATGGAACGGTCCACCAGATTGGCGAGCACCGTCCTTGCGGGCGGGACGCGGTCCGCGCCGGAGTGATCGGCGTCTACGACCGGAGCGATATTCGGCAGCTGAACTCGATGCTCTACGCGGCCGAGTACGCGACAAGACCGCCGCCCTGTCCGTTCGACTGATTGGCAGGAGAAAAAGATGACTTACCGTACGGTGGATGTCGAGACGCTCGGTCTCTGCGAACACTGCGGCGAGTTGCTTTCCTTTGCCGACATGCCGGCCGAGAGCCTGAACGCGCCTTGGGTTTGTCCGAAATGTCGCAGTATGCTTAGTCACCTTTCCTTTGGCTACGCCACGGAGCGCGGCGGAAAAGTCCGCTGGGTCGGGCCGGACGGAAAGTGGGCAGAAACAAAGCCGGCCGAGGCCTTTGACCTCGGCTCATGGCGGGTTACTATCCGCCAAACGGTTTTTCTGTAGACACTTTTGGTCGTAAAACGCGGGAGCCTGACCAGCTCTCTTTTTTTAAACAAAAAACTTGATTTTAAAGGTAAAAAAAGGTAAGATTAAAAAAGATTTGAATTGACGTTTTTTTGTGGAGACACAACCAAAAGGCTACAAACATTTGGAGGCGATCACCGGGCTTTTTGTCGCCGTGATTTTGATTTCCAACGTCGCTTCGACGAAAATTTTGGATTTTGGTTTTTTCACTTTTGACGGCGGAACACTGCTTTTTCCGTTAAGTTATATCTTCGGCGATATTCTGACCGAAGTTTACGGCTACCGCCGATCGAGAAAAGTCATCTGGCTCGGATTTTTTTCGGCCTTTTTGATGTCAACGGTTTTCATGATTGTTGGGAAATTGCCGCCGGCCGCCGGCTGGGAAAACCAGGATGCTTACGATAAAATTTTGGGCCTTACCCCGCGGCTCGTCATTGCAAGTTTACTTGCATATTTTGCCGGAGAATTTTCCAACTCGTTTATTCTGGCGAAAATGAAAATCTGGATGCGGGGCAGGCGGCTCTGGGCGAGAACAGTCGGCTCAACCCTGGTTGGTGAAGGAGTTGATACGCTGATTTTTATCCTGGTCGCTTTTTGGGGAATTATCCCCGGCAGTTTGGTTGTTACTTTGATTATCTCAAATTATCTCTTTAAGGTCGGAATAGAAGTTTTATTTACTCCGGCGACTTATAAAATAGTAAAATGGCTGAAAAAGAGCGAAGGCGAAGATTATTACGATTACAAAACCGATTTTAATCCTTTTAAATTAAAAGAAGAGGAAAATAAAATATGAAATTTGATAGCGGAAATTTTGGAGGAGGGGAAAGCGGAGAGCAGTTGGTCAAGGCTCATAGGGCGGAGAGAGAGCGCGTGGTGAACATGTATCTAAATCATCTCGGATTGGGAGAAGAAGATTTGATGCGCGGTAAAAAGATTTTGGACGTGGGGGCCGGGTCGCTCGCTGCTTTTGGAGATGGAACGCTGGTTAATAATTATAATTGCGAAGTTGTTTCCATTGATCGTGGAAAATTTATTGATGTTAGTAAAGAAGGGATCAACCAAAGAAAAAATTTGAAAATCGGGGGCGTTGATTTTGAAAATTTAAAGTTAGCCGAAAGAGAAGGTTTTAAAGAAGAGCCGGAATTTGATTTGATTTTGTCGAGTAGCGGTCCGCCATATACGATTGTCAATTTTGGAGAACATATTGTTAAAGATAAACAGGGCGTGGAGCGGGAAGATTTGGATTTACTCCGGACAAAAATTGAGTCGGTAGTCAAGTCAGCCGCAGACCACTTGAAGGTCGGCGGCAGAGCTGTTTTTTATCCATTTTACCAAAGTGAAATTATTGATTTCGGGCCGAGCGCGGGCGGTAAAAAAGACTTCAGGGCTTGGCGAAAATTTTTAGACGAGGCACTCAATAAATTGCCTCGTGACGAAGAAGGAAAAAAATTTATGTTTTTCCCCGATCTGGTGCCGGACAGCCGGCCGCCTTGCAGCCGTTTAATTATTAGAAGACTGAAATAAATATGAAAAAGAAAGTCGCGATTTTTGACATTGACGGAACGATTTTTCGATCGAGCCTCTTGATTGAATTGATACAGGCGATGATTGGCGCCGGGATTTTTCCGGCATCGATTACTAAAAGTTACAGTAAGGAATACAAGGCATGGCTCGACCGCAGGGGACCGTACGAAAAATATATCAATAAAGTTATTTTTGCTTTCCGCAGGGAAATAAAAGGAGTCGATTATAAAAAGTTTGCCGCGGTGACGAAGCGAGTCGCCCGCTTTCACCAAAATCGGGTTTACCGTTTTACGAGAGATCTTATCCAGGATTTGAAAAAACGCGGTTATTATCTTCTGGCAATTTCCCATTCGCCCAAAGAAGCGGTGCAGGCTTTTGGCAAGGGACTTGGTTTTGATAAAATTTACGGAACCATCGGAGAGGAAGACTCGAAGAGAAAATTTACCGGTAAGGTTCTTTATGAAGATTTTATCTTTGATAAGGCCAAGGTTTTGGAGCGGGCGGTGGAAAAAGAAAATCTGACATTGGATGGATCGGTCGGCGTTGGCGACACGGAAAGTGATATCCCATTTTTGAAAATGGTAGGCCGGCCAATCTGTTTCAACCCGAATAAAAAATTATATGATTACGCGCGGCGGGCCGGATGGGAAATCGTTGTCGAGCGAAAAGACGTGATATATAAAATTTAAAAATATTTATTTATGATGAAAGTAATTTGGATAATAGTCGCCGTTGTCGCCATGGCCGGTCTGGCATTTTTTGGCATCAGGTTTTTTAGCGGTGAAGATAACTGGATTTGCCAAAATAACGAATGGGTAAAACACGGAAATCCTTCGGCGGCAAAACCGGCGGAGTCATGTGGCGGAGTAAATGCGAACATAAATACAAACACCGAAGAAACGACGGCAGTTAAAGTATTTTTTGGCAATAGCATTTTTGATCCGGAAGTTTTAGACTGCAGTAAAAATTTCGCGGTGGAAAGAATAATTCCAAAGACCCAAGCGGTGGGACGCGCCGCGCTCGAAGAACTTTTGGCCGGGCCGACCGAGGCTGAAAAAGCCGATGGATATTTGACAAGCATTAACCCGGATGTAAAAATTCAGAGCTTAACTATTGAAGATGGCGTGGCTAGAGTCGATTTCGACAAGCAGCTGGAATTTCAGGTCGGCGGTTCCTGCCGGGTGGCGGCGATTGCTTCGCAAATAAGAGAAACTCTGAAACAGTTTCCGACCGTGAACGATGTAATTATTTCCATCGACGGTCGGACGGAAGATATTCTGCAACCGTAGAAAAAATTTAATTAATGAATTAATAAATAATAATTTAAATTTATGCCAGAGAATTTAGAAGCCGAAAGGGTGGCCAGGGAGGCGGCTGCCAAAGAAAAAATTATAGATTTGATCAGGGAAACAATTAAAAATGTGGACAACGAAGAACTCAGGGAGCACATGCAACACTTTAATCCCGAAGATATAGCCAATCATATTTTGGAGATGCCGGGAAGGGATTTGGCGGAGAAAGCCAGGACTTATATTGTTGAACTAAGGCATGGACGAGGCGACATAATAAATGAATTGCCGCCAGAATTCCAACAGGAAGCAGAGAACAGGATGCGTGCTCTTGGAGTGGAGATAGAGGAGGAGATGAGAAAGATAGAAAAATAAAATACATTAATCAGAATGAGATTGTTAAAGCCAGAAAAAAGCACTATTGCCGTTTGGAAGCCGAAAGGCCCGACGTCTTTTGATATTATCAGCAGATTGAGAAAACTGACCGGGATTAAGAAAATCGGCCATGCCGGAACGCTTGATCCGTTAGCCTCCGGAGTTTTGGTGGTTGGCATCGGGCGCGAGGCGACGAGAAAATTGAGCGAAGTAGTGGAATCGGAAAAAGAATATTTGGCTACGGTGCGATTTGGAATGGAAAGTTCGACTGATGATGAGGCCGGGGAAAAAACAGAAGTTATTTTTAGAAAAAAACCGTTGCGCCAAGATATAGAAAAAAATCTCGCCAAGTTTCGAGGAAAAATTTTGCAGCAGCCGCCGATTTTCAGCGCGATTAAAATCAAGGGCGAGCGGGCCTATAAAATGGCAAGACGCGGAGAGACGCCGAAATTAAAAAAACGGGAGGTAGAAGTTAAAGAAATAAAAATATTGAAATACAAGTGGCCGCTGCTTGAAGTAAAAGTGGTAAGCGGTCCGGGGTTCTATGTTCGCTCGCTGGCTCGTGACCTCGGGAAAAAATTAAAAGTCGGCGGATATCTGGCGGCGCTTGAACGGACGAGGGTCGGCCAGTTTAAAAAAAGTAATGCGCTTGAAATATGAATTTAAATAATCTAGAAAAAATTTTATCGGGCGAGCCGTCTTACCGCGTCAAACAGGCGAAGGAGGCGGTTTTTGGGAAATTGATTCTGAACTGGGATGAGGCTACAAATTTGCCGGCCGCGTTGCGCGAAAAATTAAATAATGAATGTCCGCTGGCGATCGGGGCAAAACCATTTATTTCAAATGACACGGCCACGGTGAAATTTCTGATTACGCTGGAAGATGGCTATAAAATCGAATCGGTCCTGATGCGCCATGAAGAAAGAAATACGGTTTGTGTTTCTTCGGAAGTCGGCTGTCCTTTGGGTTGCGCTTTTTGCGCTACCGGCCAGATGGGTTTCAAAAGAAATTTGGAAACAGGAGAAATTGTCGAGCAGGTTTTATGCTCGGCGCGTTTTTTAAAAAAAGAAAATCAAAGGGTCGATAGCGTTGTTTTTATGGGAATGGGCGAGCCGTTTTTAAATTACGATAATGTTCTTGCCGCGATCAGGATTTTAAACGATAAAAACGGATTCAATATCGGGGCCAGGCATATTTCTATTTCAACCGCCGGGATTACCGAAGGAATAAGAAAATTGGCAAATGAGCCGCTGCAGGTTAATTTGGCAATTTCTCTTCATGCGCCAAACGACAAATTGCGGGTAGAAATTATGCCAGCCGGCAAAAAGTATTTTATCAAAAAAATTCTCACGGCGGTCGGAGAATATATGGAAGCTGCCGGTCGGCGGGTAATGTTTGAATATTTGATGATTAAAAATTTTAACGACCAGCCGGAGCACGCCCGGGAGCTGGCAAGGTTGCTGAAAAATTTTCCAGGCAATCTTTATTTCGTCAATTTGATTTTATACAATCCGACAGGGGCTTTTGAACCGTCAAACAAAGAAGCGGTGGAAAAATTTAAAAAAATTCTTGAAGACGAGGGAGTTCCTGTTACCGAACGTTACCGTTTTGGCCGCGGCGTCAGAGGCGCCTGCGGGCAGCTCGCTACTGATAAAAAGTAAATAATTTAAATTTATGAAAGCACATTTTATTTTAGTCCCGCTCGCGGTGCTCGCCGTTGCCGTTTTTGGCAGCTGGCTTACTGGAGGCGGCATGGATTGGTATAAAACCATTAAGCTTCCGAGCTGGACGCCGCCTGGATCGCTGATCGGAGCGGTTTGGACAATCATATTTATTTTAACCGCCGTTGCGGCAATTCTTTTTTGGAACAAGGCGGCACATGGCAGCCGGTTCTCTTGGGTTGTGGCAATATTTATTTTAAATGGCGTTCTGAATGTTCTCTGGAGTTATTTATTTTTTAACCGGCATTTACTCGGTACTGCAATTTCCGAAGCCGGACTGCTTGATCTTTCGGTTATCGGACTCATCGCTTTGATTTGGCCGATTTCCCGCGTCGCCTCCGTTTTAATTATGCCTTACGCCGGGTGGGTGACTTTCGCGACTTATCTGACTTATACGGTTTGGAATTTGAATAAATAATCTTTATTATGTGTTTCTGGTGGAAGAAAAAGAAAAAATATAAAATCGGTTTGGCGCTGGGAAGCGGGGGAGCCAGGGGCTTGGCGCATATTGGCGTGATTAAGGTTCTCCTGGAAAATAATATCCCCATTCATTGTATCGCCGGATCGAGCATCGGGGCGCTGGTTGGCGGGATTTATGCCGCAAAAGGCGATATTCTTGAAGTAGAAAAAATAGCCAGAGGAAACAGCTGGCGGCAGCTTCTTGATTTGATGTGGGATCCCACGATAAAAGGAGGATTGAACAGCGGCAAAAAAGTTGAAATGTTCATAAGGAAGCAGATTGACAGCGTAAAATTTTCCGACTTGAAAATACGCTTCGCCGCCGTGGCAACAAATTTTGAGACAGGAGAACCTGTAGTAATAAAGACCGGCGATGTCGTTTTGGCCATCAAAAGCAGTTTGTCGGTGCCGATTATTTTTAATCCAACCGAGTTTAACGGAAAATTTTTGGTTGACGGCGGGCTTTCGGAGCCAGTGCCGGTTGGCTTGGCAAAAGAAATTGGCGCGGATTTCGTTATTGCCGTGAACTTGGATATTTGCCGGCCTGACGGGAAGAAAAAAATAGGATTTTTTGAAGAGGCTAACAATTCTTTGAATATTTTACGCCATCATTTAGCCAAAGAGAAAGTCAAAGCAGCGGATATTTTAGTTGAGCCGAAAGTTTCCGCGCAGTCTCTCGTTGGTTGGCGTCAATTTATGGAAAGCGATAAATTCATTGCCGAAGGGGAGAGGGCAATGAGGGCGGCCATTCCTAAGCTCAAAAAAATGATTGGCGTTTAGATATGGTGGTAATACTTCATAACATCAGGAGCACTCATAACGTCGGTTCTATTTTTCGGACAGCCGACGCGGCCGGTGTGGAAAAAATTTATTTATGCGGTATAACTCCGGCGCCAACTGACCGTTTCGGCCGGGTGAATGAAAAAATCGCGAAAGTGGCGCTTGGCGCGGATAAGTGGGTGGAATGGGAGAAGATCAGTCGGACAACGGCGGTTATTGATAAAATAAAAAAATCTGCCCGCAACGCCAGCGCTAGCGTGGCAGGCGGGGACGGCTACAAAATTTTGGCGATTGAACAGTCGAACCGATCCGTGCCTTATCAAAAAATAAAATTATCAAAAAAAGATTTGGAGAAAACGGCGTTGGTCGTTGGCAATGAGATAGAGGGTCTTCCACTGGCGATTTTACGCCGGGCCGACAAAATTTTGGAAATTAAGATGCGCGGGAAAAAAGAATCGCTGAACGTCGCCGTCGCTTTCGGGATTGTTGCCTTTAATTTAATAAATAAATTATGACTTTTGAAGAATATCAAAATAAGGCGAGGCAGACGGCGAATTATCCTAATGTGGGCAATAATTTTATTTATGTCGCCCTGGGACTTGCTGGAGAGGGCGGCGAGGTTGCCGAAAAGGTTAAAAAACTTTTGCGCGACAAAAACGGCGTTATGGATGAAGAAACGAAAAAAGCGATGTGCCACGAACTCGGCGACGTTCTTTGGTATATTTCACAAATGGGAATTGAACTTGGTCTGTCGCTCGAGGAAATTGCCGAAAAAAATATAGAGAAGATTTTTTCGAGAAAAGAGAGGGGCACGATAGGCGGAAACGGAGACGAAAGATAATATGAAGATTTTTGTTAAGGCAAAACCAATGGCGCTCGAGGAAAAAGTGGAAAAAATTGACCCGCCTAATGGCGGGGCAGGCGAAACTCATTTTGAAGTATCGGTAAAAGAGCCGCCAATTGCCGGCCGGGCCAATATGGCAATCATTAAGGCCGTTGCCGGGCATTTCAAGGTGGCGCCGTCGCGCGTCAGGATAATTTCCGGTTTTACTTCTCGGCAAAAAATTTTAGAAATTAATTAATATTCTTCGAGCGAAGTCGAGAAGTATAGTTCTCGACGCGGCCTTACGGCCTTGCTCGAACAATAAATTTATGAGAACAAAAATTATCACTTTAATCGTCGGCTTTGTTGTGATCTTAGCCGCAGGCGGTGCCGGCTGCCAGCCGCTTCCGCCAGCCGGGAATGAAAATACAAATGTCGTTACCGTCACAAATTTTGAAGAATGCGTGGCCGCCGGAAATCCAGTGATGGAATCTTATCCAAGACAATGCCGGGCGGGAGAAAAAACCTTCGCCGAGAATATCGGAAACGAATTGGAAAAAATAGATTTAATTAAAATTGATTCGCCTCGGCCAAACGTGGTTGTGGCAAGTCCGCTTGAAATTTCGGGCCAGGCCCGCGGTACTTGGTATTTTGAAGCCAGTTTTCCAGTGAAACTCCTGGACGGAGATGGAAATGTTTTAGCTCAGGCTCCGGCCCAAGCGCAAAGCGATTGGATGACCGAAAAATTTGTTTCGTATAAAGCAACTTTGGAATTTAGTGCGCCAGCCACTGATACCGGCACTTTGGTCTTGGAAAAAGACAACCCTTCAGGTCTTCCGGAACACGACGACTCGCTGGTTGTACCGGTTAAGTTTAGATAAATTTATAAACCCTTGCTTTATGAAAAAGAAAATACAGGTATTTATTATTCACGGCGGGATGACTTTCAAAAATCAAAGAGATTATTTGCGTTTTTTAAAGACCAGAGAAATCTCGATTGAGGAAAAAATTCGTTGGACTGATGAGTTTTTAAAGAAAAATCTCGGCAAGAATTTTCAAATTATTAAGCCGCGCATGCCGTTGCCGGATAATGCGAAGTATAACGAATGGAAGATCAATTTTGAAAGGCATTTCCCCAAATTGAAAAATAACATCATTCTAATCGGCGCGTCATTAGGCGGAATTTTTCTCGCGAAATATTTATCGGAAAATAAATTTCCTAAAAAGATATTGTCCGCCTATTTGATTTGTCCGCCCTACGACGATAGTCTGCATGGCGAGGACTTAGCCGGCGGATTTAGACTAAAATCTGATTTATCATTGCTTGAAAAAAATTCCAAGAAACTTTACTTGATGTTCTCGAAAGACGATGATACTGTCCCGGTTTCTCACGCTGAAAAATACAGAAATAAATTAAAAAACGCAAAGATCATAATTTATAAAAGTAAAAACGGTCATTTCAGAATATCTAAATTTCCGGAAATTGTTAAAATGATTAAATTTGACGTAAGAAGTAGGTAGATTTTTTCAAAATAAAAAAAGAGAGCTTGTTGAAGGCTCTCGGTCGGCTCACGAGTGAACCGTTTTACGACTTGTTCTGTTGTCCTCTCGGCCGGAGAAACACCAGCGCCGCAATCGTACCGCTGCCCAGGAACATGTAGATCGGGTAAACGGCGATCGCGAACGACCAGGCTTCGACGGCGAAGAGGTTAACGGCATTTCCCGCGAAGAACAGCGCCCACGCCGTGCGGTCTTCTCCTTCCGGCCTATGATACGTCTTCCAAACCGTCGGAAGCGCGCCCAAAAGGTCGATGGAGAGATTGATGAGAAGCGCGGTGAGAGGCGAACTGAACATCCACCAGAGCGCCACGCTCACCCCGGCGCAAAGCAAACAAGCAAGGTCAAGCCGGGTCCAGCCGCCTTCGCCATACTTCACGGAAAGAACGGCGGTGGTGAACGGCCCGATGATGTAGCTTAGAGGAACCCAGATGGTGTGGTCCGCGCCGGAGGAGTAGTAGCTCGCTCCAAGCATGAAACCAACCACCGTCCAGATCCACCACGTCGCTCGATTGGGTTTTGTTTTGCCCCGCAGAGTCGCGATGATGTACGGAACAAAGGCGGCGAGAGACACAATGCCCGCCACCTTGCCAGCGATAGCTCCGATGTCAGGCACTTCATCCTCCTCTCAAGTTCTGCGAATGTATGGACACCAGAATTAGTGTCAAATTATTTTAGCAATAAATTCCGCCATTGTCAAGGTGAAAGATAAAAATTTAGAAAAATAATAAAATAAAAAAAGAGAGCTTGTCGAAGGCTCTCGGTCGGTTCGCGTGTTGAACCGGTTTTACGACTCGTAGTGCCACTAAGTGGGCGGGGCGCTGGCAAGGCCGGCAACCTGTGACAGCTTGAGGTTGTCTTCGGGCGGGTGGAAGATCAGGACCACGCCGCGGATCGGAGAGTTGAGGCGGAGCTGTCTGCTCGGAGCAGGCTCTTCGGTAAAGGTGTCAAGCGAAGTCTTGCACTCGGGCGGATGATCGGAGATGGTCCAGGTACCCTTGATGTGATGAGCGCAACAGCCGTCGTTCCTGGCAAGCCACCCGAGACGCACAGTAAGGCCGCTGAAGTCGACCGTTGCGCTTTCGATGGGTCCACGGACAACGTAGGCCCTGCCGCCGAGCGCTTTCCCTTCGTAGTCTCGAATCTCCAGATCTCCACCGATGAACTTGGCGAGTCGTTCATTGGTCAAACCCATGTTTTCCTCCCTCTGCGGTGTTATTGTCGATTTGTCGCAGATCAGAGAATTCTACCAGTAACAGATTTTCTGTCAAGCTAATAAATTTTCGTCTTTTCACGATTTTGTGCTATAATTCATCAATTAACGATTAAGATTTATTTATGAAAATAGACTATTTTTTCAAGAATTTAAGGCCGGATGAAAAGAAGTGGTGCGAGGAATATCTGGCGACCAAGCTTCCGCAACTGGAAAAATTGATCCATCGGCATGTTGAGGATTCGGCCTCACTCCGGGTCAAGGCGGAAAAATTTGCTACCAAGAGCGCTTACAAAATAACATTGGATTTGAAATTGCCGAAACGGACATTTCTCGTTAGCGAGGACGATCATACGATTGTCGAGGCGATTGATCTGGCAAAAGATAAATTGATAGCGCAGTTGAAGAAACTTAAGAGATAAACAATTAATTTCCATAAATTTCCATTAGTTTCTATAAGTTTCTGAAATTCATAGAAACTCGTAGAAACTCGCTCGCCGCCTCATCGGCGGTTCGCGAAACTTATTGTATTATGAAAAATCATTTTGATGTCGTAACAGTCGGCGGAGCGGCGCGGGATATAACTTTTTATATAAAAGATGGAAAAATTATTTCCAACACCAGCGATCCCTTACGCCAGAAATTATTGGGGTTTGAATACGGCGCTAAAATCAGTATTGAAAAAGCCTTTTTTACTTTCGGCGGCGGCGCGGCTAACACGGCCGTGGCTTTTTCCAGGCTTGGTTTGAAAACGGCAGCAGTTGCCAGGGTTGGAAATGACGAGGACGGCCGGGCGGTTATTGGCAATTTGAAGAAAAATAAAGTCGCAGCTGATTTTGTCCAGACCGATAAAAAAGCCAAGACAGGCTTTTCTTTTATTGCTACCCTGACTTCAGCCAAAGACCACACAGCTTTTTTGTACCGCGGAGCAAATGATAATTTGCAGTTCACGGTTCATAGTTCACGGTTCATAGCCGATTGGTTTTATATAGCGTCGTTGTCGGGTAAAGGATGGCGCGGGGTGATGGACAAAGTAATCCGGGCGAAAGCGCGGCTTGCCTGGAATCCGGGAAACGTTCAGCTTGCCGCCGGGCTTTCCGGACTAAAAAAATATCTGGCAAAAACGGAAATTTTATTTACCAATTTAGACGAGGCCATTCAGTTGGTAACTTCCCTGCCAAAATACAAAAAGATGCCGGTCGGCTGGCTGAACCGGCCTGAAAATTTATTTAAAATTTTAGCCGATTTTGGACCGAAAATTTTGGTAATTACGGTAGGCAACAAGGGAGCCCATGCTTTTGATGGAAAAAAAACGTATTATCAAAAATCTTTAGGCAAGAAAGTAGCGGATACAACCGGAGCGGGTGATTCTTTCTGCGCCAGCTTTACCGCCGGTTACATTTTTTATTGCGGAGACATAAAAAAATCTTTGAGGCTAGGGGCAATAAACAGCGGTTATAATTTAACCGGCGTTGGCGCCCAGGATCCGTTACTCACGCGGAAAGAGGCGGAGAAAAGGTTGAAGTAATTAGTAATTGGCAATTTAAATTATTTTTTTTAATTTAATATGAAGACTATAAAAGTCAAAGTAGAAATATCAGCGCGGCATGTGCACTTAAGCCAACCTGATTTGGAAAAACTTTTTGGCGCGGGCTATAAGCTGAAATCGGTTAAAGAACTTTCCCAAGAAGGGGAGTTTGCCGCGGAGGAAACCATAGCTTTGGCCGGGCCGAAGAGGCGATTGGAAAATTTGCGAGTGATCGGGCCGGCAAGATCGGAAACCCAGGTTGAGTTGGCATATACCGACTGTTTTTCGCTGGGCATTGAGGCGCCGCTCCGGCTTTCGGGAGATATCGAAGGCTCGGCCGGAGGGAAACTCGTCGGTCCGGCCGGCGAAGTTGATTTAAAGGAAGGCATTATTGTTGCCAAGCGTCATTTGCACATTAATCAAAAAGAAGCAGACGAGTTGGGTTTAAAAAACGACGATGCGGTAAAGGTTAAATTGATCGGAGAGCGCGGATTGATTTTTGATAATGTCATTGTCCGCATCAAAGATAATTTTAAAATATCGGTCCATATTGATACCGACGAGGCAAACGCCGCCGGGCTCGGCCGGGTTTGCGGTTTTGGAGAATTAATTTTGGAATGATTATGAAGTATATCCTAGTTATCAATTCCGGAAGCGCGACTTTAAAGTTCAAGGTTTTTGAGTCGGGCAGTTTGGAAGAATTAATGTCCGGTATCGTGGAACGGATTGGATTAGGTGGAAGTTTCGTGGAACTCCTCTTCTCTAATTCGCGCGAATGGTGGAATAGTTTCAGGATTAAAAAGCATAAGATAAAGGAAAGTTGCGCGGTCAAAAATCACGAGGAGGCGTTGAAGGTAGTGTTGGGTAAAATTTCGGATTTCGGATTTCGGATTTCGGATTTTTCTATTGTTGGGCATAGAGTAGTGCACGGCGGGGAAGAATTTACCAAGCCGACGGTTATTACTCCGGCGACCTTGAAAAAAATAGAAAAATATAGTAAATTATCACCGTTGCACAATCCGGTAAATTTATCAGGGATAAAGGCGTGCCTGAAATACTTGCCCAAAGCCAGGAATATCGCTGTCTTTGACACGGCATTTTATTCGACTCTTCCCGATTACGCCTATACTTACGCGATTCCCCGAGTTTTTTATAAAAAATACGGGATTCGCCGCTACGGTTTTCATGGAATTTCCCACCAATATGTAGCTGGTGCGGCGGCGAGAATCTTGAAGAAACCGCTCTTAAAACTTAATTTGATTACTTGCCATCTTGGCAGCGGCGCGAGCATTACGGCTATCCGCGCCGGAAAAGCGGTTGATACGAGTATGGGTTTTACCCCGCTTGAAGGCCTTGTTATGTCAACTCGTTCCGGTGATCTTGACCCGGCTATTCCGTTATATTTAATCAATGAATTAAAAATAAACTTGCGGGAAGCCGACGAAATATTAAATCAAAAATCAGGTCTGCTCGGTATTTCAGGATCGGCTGATATGAGGGAAGTTCTTACCGCTGCCGGATACAGAGTTCCCGAATTTAGCGGTAAAAGAATAGACAAGAAGCTCGCCGGCCTGGCTTTGAAAATTTTCGTCTACCGTGTCCAAAAATATATCGGCGCTTACGCGGGGATTCTCGGCAAGGTTGACGCAATCGTTTTTACCGGCGGAATCGGTGAACGAAACCAAACTATAAGAAGTTTAATTGTCAAAAATTTTAAAATTGCCGGCAGGCCAAAAATTTTGGCCATTCCGACGAATGAAGAATTGATGATAGCTAGAGAGATTAAGAGGATTGGTTGATTATCAAAAATGATTAAAAATTTGTTGAACGGAGAATCTAAAACAATCACCGGAGCTGCTCTCCTTTTGGGAGCAGCTTCTTTGGCATCCCGTCTTTTGGGCGTCATCCGCGACAGAGTTCTGGCCGGCCAATTCGGGGCGGGGGACACGCTTGATGTCTATTACGCCGCTTTCCGCATTCCCGATCTTATTTTCAACCTTTTGATTTTGGGCGCTCTTTCCGCCGGCTTTATCCCCATTTTTACCGCGGCACTTACCGCCGCCAGGGAGAAAGGTGAAAGTTCCGCCCGGGCCTGGGACATCGTAAACGGCCTTGTCAATATAATGGGTGTGCTTTTAATTTTTCTTTGCGGTTTGTTTATCGCCCTGAGTCCTCTTATTGTTCCGATTATTACTCCCGGTTTTAGCGCGGACAAAATGGCTCTGACCGTGGCAATGACCCAGATTATGATGCTAAGTCCGCTTTTTCTGGGTTTAAGCAATATTCTCGGGGGAGTTCTGCAATCCTTTAAAAGATTTTTTATCTTTTCCCTGGCGCCGATTTTCTATAATTTCGGCATAATTGTCGGAGCGTTATTTTTTACGAGGTGGTGGGGAATTTACGGCTTGGCATTCGGCGTAATCTTAGGGGCAATCGCCCACATGCTGATTCAGCTGCCGGCAGTTCTTTCTTTAGGTTATCGTTACCGTTGGATTTTTAATCTTGCGGATCAGAGTGTCAGAAGAATCGGCAGACTGATGATTCCGCGTACTTTGGGCCTGGCTGTTTCACAAATTAATCTTGTGGTTATGACCGTGATTGCCTCAACTCTTGTTTCGGGAAGTCTTGCCGTTTTCAATCTGGCGAACAATCTCCAGTATTTTCCGATTGGAATTATCGGAATTTCTTTCGCCATTGCCGCTTTTCCGGTTTTGGGAGAATACGCCGCTGGCGGGAAAAAGGAAGAAATGGCCGAAAGTTTTTCCCACGCCGTCCGGCAGATTTTATTCTTTATCGTTCCTGCCGCGGTATTGCTTTTGGTTTTGCGTGCCCAAATTGTCCGCGTTATTTTCGGATCAGGTCAATTTGACTGGGAGGACACGATTTTGACCGCGGATACTTTGGCTTTTTTCGTCACGAGCTTGTTTGCCCAGGCGTTGATCCCGCTGCTTGCCAGATTTTTTTACGCTCTTCAGGATACTAAAACGCCTTTTTTTGTCGGTCTGCTTTCGGCCGTAGTCAATGTTCTTTTAGCCGTGCCCATGGCCCGCGAGTGGGGTGTAGTCGGGTTGGCGGCGGCTTTTTCCGTCTCGAGTATTTTTAATTTTGGCTTGCTCTGGATTTTACTCAGGATAAAATTTGGTTCTCTTAAGGAGAGGAAAATTCTTGGTTCGGCGTTTAAAATAAGCGTGGCGGCGGTTCTGATGGCATTCAGTATTCAAGGAATGAAGGCGGCCCTTGTGTCATTCGTTGATATGCAGACATTCTTGGGAATTTTAGGACAGGGGTTGGGGGCCGGCTTAGTCGGCCTTGTGGTTTTTGTTGTTGCCGGCTTGGCCTTGGGTTCCAAAGAAATGTTTGCCGTCCGTGACGCGGTGAAATATAGACTATTCAAAATAAAACGGCCAATTATTATTGACGAGGAGGGACCGAAGTAAAGTAACGAGTAACGGGTAACGAGTAACTGGTAAATTGATTTGAAATTTATGAGTCAAAATAATATTAGGAACTTCTGTATCATCGCTCACATCGATCACGGAAAGTCGACGCTCGCTGACCGGCTTTTGGAATTTACCGGGACAGTGGCAAAGAGAGACATGAAAGATCAGATGCTTGACATGATGGACTTGGAGAGGGAGAGGGGAATCACTATCAAACTTCAGCCGGTGCGCATGAATTATAAAGACCATATCTTGAACCTGATCGACACGCCCGGCCATGTTGATTTCAATTATGAAGTTTCCCGGTCGCTTGCCGCCGTGGAAGGAGCACTTCTTTTGGTTGACGCAACGCAAGGCGTCCAGGCCCAGACACTCGGTAATTTATATCTGGCTCTGGAACAGAATTTGGCGATTATTCCGGTGGTCAATAAAATTGATCTCCAAAATGCCGAAGTGGAAAAGACAGTCCAGGAAATGACGGCTTTGATCGGATGCAAGAAAGAAGACGTAATTTTGGCTTCGGGGAAAAGCGGGGCCGGAGTTCCGGAAATTTTGGAAGCGGTCGTTAAAAAAATTCCGCCGCCCGGCGGCGAAACAAATAAACCGTTACGGGCGCTGATTTTCGATTCGAAATACGACGACTACAAGGGAGTAGTGGCTTATGTGCGCCTCGTTGACGGAGAAGTAAAACGCGGCGACAAAATATACCTTTTGGCCACGAAGACGGAAAGCGAAGTTTTGGAAGTCGGATATTTTAAACCGAAGTTTTTCCCGGCCGAGAAATTATCAGCCGGAGAAATCGGTTATATTGTCACAGGGCTGAAGGAAATAGAAAAGTGCCGGGTCGGCGACACCGTAACAGTTCATAGTACAGAGTTCGCAGTTCATGGTTTGCCCGGATACAAGGAAGTCAAACCAATGGTTTTCGCCGGAATTTTCTGCAAAGAGGGGGATGATTTCCCGAAACTGCGCGAGGCAATATTAAAATTAAAATTGAACGACGCGTCGCTGACCTTTGAAACGGAACAATCGAAAGCCTTGGGTTTTGGTTTTCGCTGCGGCCTTTTGGGGCTTCTGCATCTTGAAATAGTTGAAGAGCGTCTGCGCCGCGAGCATAATCTTGACGTGATTGTGACCGTCCCGTCGGTAGCATACAGGATTACCAACAATAAAGGGGAAGTGCTGATTATTAAAAGCCCGTCGGAACTGCCCGATCCGAGCCACATGAGGATGATTGAGGAGCCGTGGATTAAAATTGATGTGGTTTCTCCGAGTACTTACATTGGCGGGATTATGCAAATGGTCCAGGAAAAGAGGGGAGTTTATTCAAACACGGAATATCTTGATGCCGACCGGGTTATTTTGCATTATGAAATTCCGCTCTCGGCGATTCTCGTTGATTTTTACGACAAACTGAAAAGCGTGAGTTCGGGCTATGCTTCTTTAAATTATGAATTCTTCGGATATAAAGAAGCCGATGTTTTGAAAATGAATATTTTGGTTGCGGCCGAGCCGGTTGAAGCGTTGGCGACGATTGTCTATCGCGATACGGCTCAGGATGTCGGCCGGCGGATTGTAGAGTCTCTGAAAAAAGTTTTGCCGCGCCAGATGTTTGAAGTAAAAATTCAGGCGGCGATCGGCGGGAAAATTGTCGCTTCCGAACACTTGCCGGCGATGAAAAAGGATGTGACCGCCAAACTTTACGGGGGAGACGTAACGAGAAAGAACAAGCTGCTCGAAAAACAGAAAAAAGGCAAGAAAAAAATGAAGGCATTGGGCAAAGTTGATATTCCGCCCGAGGCATTTTTGGCGGTTTTGAAGAAATAGAGGAAAAATTAGTTGAAAGAAAAATCACCTGAAAATGGTGATTTTTTGTTTATTTATGACAATTTATTTTGCTTTAAATTAGCCAAAATAACGATTTTTATGGAAAATAGTGTCAAAAGCTCTTGACAAAATCCGGGATACGTGTTATACTTACTTGTTAAGCTAAAATAAGCTTAAAACAAAAAAGTGCTTGTCGTGTCAACCCCGCGGTAGAAGTTCGACTGAACTTTCGCTACAGGGTCAAGTTCCTTACAACAAAACGCCAGAGAAACTTGGAGGAGGAAGTCTTCGCGGGCCATTTATTGGTAACCGCGGGACTCGGTGTTCGGTTGAGTTAAAGCTCGGTTTTCCCATTTGGGACTACTAAGATTCAACTCGCCAAAACGCCATTGCTGTTCCGATGCTAATCGGAGCGGCTCGCTCACCTCCAAATTCCTCTGGCGTATTCCGTTGAAAAATACGGATAGCCAAGGTCAGGCCGGTTTCCGGTCTGATTTTCGTAATGGTTCGAACAACAGGAGGTTTTCTAATGGAAGCGACGAGCAGCGCGGTGGACCAGGTGGTGGCCGAGGGTGTGACGCCCGAAGCGCCGGCGGCCGAAGTGGTCGTCATCGAAGAGACGGTCGTCGAGGCGGCGGAGGCGGAGATGCCCGAGCCGGCCGTCGAGGCCGTGGCCGAGGCGCCCAAGCCCGCCAAGCCGCCGCGGGTGTGCAGCAAGTGCGGCCACCCGAGCGGCAACTCGGTCGGCAAGATCCGCTTCGGGCGGATCGTCGAGGCCAAGGGCGAGGACGGCAGCAAGCGCCGCTACGAGATCGCCGCGCTCTGCGACGGCTGCGCCGAGGCCGAGAAGCATCTGCCGCCCGAGGAGCGGAAGCCGGTCTTCAAGATCGGCTACCTCATCTCCCAGATCGACGAGATGAATGCCCAGGCCGAGGCCTTCGACGCCGCGCGGGGCTACTGGGAGCGCGTCATCCAGGGCATCGAGACCCCCGAGGTCAGGAAGACCCTGGAGGGCAAGCTGGCCTGCGGCGTGCCGGGGTGCTGGTGTTGCAAGGACAACCTCGCGGCGGTCGAGCACTTCGTCGTCCTGAAGAAGGACGGGGTGCCGGTGATCGTCGGCGGCTGCCCATTCCAGGCCGCGGCCCTGGCCAAGTGCGGGGCCGACCAGAAGTTCTTCGTGACGAGGAGCTACAAGCTGGCGGCCGAGAGGGTCGCCTCCGAGGTCGCCAAGGCCAAGGCCTTCGAGACGGCCAAGGAGTTCTGGATCGCGGTCGACGCCGGCGAGGCGGTGGTCGAGGTCCGGGTCGAGGAGACCGCGGACGGCGATCCCGTCTACCGCTGCGGCGTGCCGGACTGCGGTTGCCGGTCGCACGGCGACAAGCCGGTCGAGCACAAGCTGGTGCTCGACGGCCAGGCGGAGATGCCCATCGGGGGCATCTGCCGCTATCAGTTCGCGGCGCTCAAGCAGAGCGGCGCGAAGATCTTCGCCTCCTCCAACGACGACGGTATGGGCCTCGCGCGGTGCGCCAAGCACCGCCGCTGGCTCCTCTCGCGGGCCGACAACGCGGCCCGCGCCGTCCAGGGACGCCCCCCGCGTCCCCAGGACTTCGACCGGCCGGGCATGGGCTTGCGGAAGAAGACCGAGCCCGACCGCGAGGCGCGCGATAAGCGTCGCGACGAGCGCCGGGCCAAGCTCGCGGCCGCCGTCGGCAACACCAAGTTCGGGACCGGGAGGCGCCACAAGGGCGGTCAGAAGGGCGGCAACGGCGGCAACAACAAGAAGCGCTAGTCGGCCGCTCTCCCACCAGTTCGTTCTTTTCTTGGAGCAAGTAGTCTGTGCAATGCAGACACTGTTCGTCAATCACCGAAAGGTGAACGACGACAGGATCTTGCTCCAAGTCCTTTTCCTTCAAATGACGCGATGCGAATATGCGAATGCATGCGAATGATACGAATACGTGATTTGAAGAAAAGGGAATTAGTTCTTTGGCAATTTCGGCGCATAGCGCCGTAGAAAGAAAGGAGATCGTTGATGGTTCAGGCTCTGTTGTGTGTTTTGATCGGCATCGGCAAGCGCGTCGAGCGCGAGGCGAGCGACGACGGCAAGGAGACCGACGAGGTCGAGTTGCCCGAGGATTTGATCGACTGGCGGCGGGTTCGCTGGGTTTCGCCCAAGGTCCGCGGCAAGTCAGCCTGCTTCCGCGATCTCTCCATCAGCCACACCCTGCCGCAGAAGCCGTGGATGTTGGGGAAGACCGACTTCCACCGCAACGAACCCCACCCGCTCGACGAGCATTCCTGGAAGGCGACTTCCCGGGCTCGTCGGCAGTTCGCTCGACACTTGAGGCGTTCCTGGGGGCGGATGGAAAGGGAGGCGGCATGAAGGCATACTGTGGTCACTGCCAGAAGTGGACGGAAGTTCGCTTCGAGCCGTACGCCGAGTACGGCCGGGACGAACTGCGAGGCTTCGCGCTTTGCTGCGGGAACGTGGTGGCTACGAAGCCCGCGGTCATTCCGCCGCCCATCTGCATCCACGAGCCGGCCCCCAAGCCGGAGTTGATTCTGGCCATCGACCGGCGGAGCGCCTGCCTCGACCTGAAGGCCGGCGGCGACCACCTGCCCTGACACATTCTTTTCTTTCCAACATCTTGGAGCAAGCAGTCCGCGCAATGCGGACGCATTCACTAATTACCGCAAGGTGAAAGGTGATGTCCGCTTGCTCCAAGTCCCTTTTCTTTGCACTAGCTGATTGGTTAGCGTAAAGAAAAGGGATTCTAAACAAATTTTTTAGCCATTATTTACGGCTATCTAGATCCCGCGCAAGGGCACCGCCATCTGGCGGTGTTTTTGTTTTTTGCTTTCAGGGAGATTGTGCTATAATGGAGCAATATGCCCCGTTAGAAGTCCTGGGCAAAAAATTTTTGTTAAAATTTTTTTTGCGCAAAACTAACGGAGCATCAAATTTAATAACATTTTAACAATGCCAATTACCGATAATTAAATTGGCAGACTTCTAACGGGGTATGAAAAAGAAAAATTTGCAGAAAATTGTCTGGATAATTTTGAGCGCCATGGTGGTATTTTCCATGATTATTTGGACGATCGGACCGATGCTGCGTTAGCCGTGTAACTTGGAATGCATAGCTTGTAACTTATGAAATGGAAGATCGCCGAGCCAATCAGCGAGGAATTTAGAAATAAATTTCCGGAAATTGATCCGGTTATTTTGCAATTGCTCGCCAATCGCGGAATAAAAACCCAGGAACAGATTGACGAATTTTTGTATCCCGATTACGGGCCGGATATTCACGACCCGTTTTTATTTTTGGATATGGAAAAAGCGATCGGACGGGTTTTTCTGGCGATAGAAGCGGGCGAAAAAATCACGGTTCATGGCGACTATGACGCCGACGGAGTTTGTTCGGCGCTAATTGTGGTAAGCACGATAGAAGCCATGGGCGGAAAAGTTGAAGTTTATCTCCCGCACCGCGAACTTGAAGGGTATGGATTGAATATGCAGACAGTTAAAGAGTTGGCTAAGCGGGGTACAAATCTTATTATTACGACTGACTGCGGCATCAGCAACCGAGAGGAGATAAAGAGGGCAAAAGAACTGGGGATGGAAGTTATTGTTACCGACCATCACGCCGAACCGCTGGTTTTGCCCGACGATGCTTTGGCAATTATCGATCCCCATTTGGCGAGGGAGAAATATCCTTTCCGGGAATTATCCGGGGCGGGAGTAGCGTTTAAATTTGCCCAAGCGATTTTAAGAAGTTTCAAGTTTCAAGTTTCAAGTTTCAAGTTCGACGTTGAAGGTTTTGAAAAGTGGCTGTTAGATTTGACGGCCATTGCCACAATTACCGATATTATGCCGCTTTTGGGCGAGAACCGGACAATCGTGAAATATGGTTTGATTGTTCTGAATAAAACCAAGCGGCTGGGCTTGAAAAAATTAATTGATTCGCTCGGTTTGAACAAGGCAAAATTGCTTGACGCGAGAAACGTGGCTTTTCAGATCGGTCCGCGGCTGAACGCGGCCGGCCGGATTGATCACGCCAATCAGGCGTATGAACTTTTAAAAACATCGGATGAAAATGAGGTTGACAAATTGGTAGCGTCCTTGAACAAAACCAACGAAGACCGGCAGACTCTTACCGAACGGGTGACGGCCGAGGCCAAGGAAAAAATCGGAGAAGAAGTCGGCGAAAGAAAAGTTTTGTTCGCTCTGGGCAAGGGCTGGCCGCTCGGCATAGTCGGGTTAGTTGCCGGAAAAATCGCCGATAATTTTTGGCGTCCGACTTTTGTCATGACCGAACGGGAAGGAAAAATTATGGGTTCGGGCAGGAGCATCCCGGAGTTTGATATTATGGAAGGGCTCCGCGAAACAAAAGAATTTTTGTCCCATTACGGCGGGCACGCCGGAGCTTGCGGTTTTACTTTGAGAAATAAAAAAGATTTAAAAAAATTTGAAAAGGCCCTGCAGAAATTTGCCGAAAAAAAATTGGCCAGCCTGGAGCTTGTCCCGAATTTGAATATTGATGCGGAAGTGAAATTGGAAAAAATCAATTGGGAATTGTTTGAGCTTCTGGAAAAATTTTCCCCGTTCGGCAAGGGGAACGAGCGGCCGAGATACCTGGGGCGCTCTCTGACGGTGGAAAGTTTTGAGGGGGTTGGGAATAACGGAAATCACTTGCGGATAAACTTGAGCCACGAAAACGGCCAGAAGAAAAAATTTATCGGTTTTTGTTTTGGGAATTGGTGCGAGAAGTTAAAGGCGGGGGAGAAGATTGACGTGGTTTTTGAGATTGACGTTAACGAGTGGAACGGGAACAGGGAGTTGCAGATGAAGATTGTCGATTTAAGACATAGCGAGTAAAAACGCGTAACTTGTAGCGTGTAACTTGTAACCTGTAAATAAAAAATATGAAATATAGCAAACTCCAAATTTATACCGACGGCGGCGCGCGGGGAAATCCCGGGCCGGCGGGCATTGGTGTCGTGGTTTGGGATGGCAATAATTTAGTCGGACGGCATAAAAAATATATTGGCGTGGCGACGAATAATCAGGCCGAATACAAAGCGGTGATTTTGGCGCTCGAAGAAGCAAAAAAAATTGGCGTCGAAGAGTTGGAGTTTTTTCTGGACAGTGAGCTCGTCGTAAAGCAATTACGCCAGGAATATAAAGTTAAAGACAAGGAGTTGGCGCCGCTTTTTGTCCAGGCCTGGAATTTAGGTTTTAGTTTCAAAAAAATTACCTATACCCATGTCCCACGGGAAAAAAATAAGGAAGCGGATAAGTTGGTGAATGAGGCAATAGATCTTGGAACTTGAAACTTAGAACTTAAAGCTTGCTCTTTAGCTCAAATGTTTCAGGTTTTAAGTTTCATGTTGTGAGAAAAAGTGTTATAATATAAACATGGAACCGGCGAGAAAAAACATTCTTGGCAGAAAAGTTTTTAAATTAGCGTTGATTTTATTTTTTGTATTTTTAATCGGCGCTTTTTTGTTAATTAGGGAAAAAGTCAACGAGGTCCGGGCCGGAGAAGATGACAATGTCGGAGGATGGGCTTGGTCGGAAAATTTCGGCTGGTTTTCGGGGAACTGTTCCAACCTGGGGTTATGTCCCGACGATCCGCCACCGCCTTACAATTACGGGCTGAATGTTGATAGCGGCGGAAATGTCACCGGATATCTTTGGTCAGAAAATTTGGGCTGGGTTCAGTTCGGCGGACTCTCGGGCATGCCCTCGCCCGGGCAGGCGTTTTTTGATAATGGAAGCGACCGGGTTTTGGGCTGGGCCAAAATTTTGGCGCAGGGCGATGATGGGTGGTTGAAGCTTCGCGGCAATACTGTCGCGGCGGGAGGCGGACCGTTTCGCCGATGCCTTGATTGCGACGACGTTTTGGACGGCGAGGGAAACCCAATCGATGTCGCTTGCCGGATTTGTTTCAGGTCGGAAAATTATGGCGGGAGCGGTAATATTTGCAATAATTGTTCAGGATGCATCCGCGGGGCGGAAACCCAGTGCGGAACTTGCACCGATTGCAATGCCTACGGCGCGGCGATTGACCGGCAGACCGGCAGAATGGTCGGTTGGGGATGGAATGGTAATTCCGATCCAACAGTTGGGACGGGTTGGGTAAATTTTGCTCCGACCGCCGGAGGATTGGGTTTGGCCGCGCCATGGCTTGAAACTATTTACGGCGAAATTTATGGCAAGCCGTTTGTCAGATCGCCTTCTGCCTTTGTCGAAGTCCTCGGAAAATATAATGCAACTTACTGTGTTTTGACAACCGGACAGATAACTCATTTTACAAGCAAGGAAGGATGTCTCATCACGCCTTTTGAAAGTTTTGATTTTCCAAAAACAAGCAATCTTTATACCAACGTTTTCGGGAAAATAGATTTAGCGGGGATTTTGGCCGGAAAATACGGAACGGTGGAACCCATTACGGACGAGGCCGGTATCCAAAGTATGCTTGCCGGAAAAGTTTATTTCCGCAATGGAGATTTGACTATCACTGGTAAAACATTTAACAACGGCTCGCTCGGCCAGAACGGCGCGGGCTTAATCGTGATCAAGGGAAATTTGAATATCAATGGCGCCACCGCTTACCAGAACGCGGGAGTAATTAATCTGAAAAATTTGGCTTCAATCGGTTGGCTTGTCGTGAAACGCGATGACGGCACCGGCGGAAACATTTTCATTAATCAAAATGTGGAAAATATGGTTGGGGCGTTTTACGCGGAAAACGATGTAACGACAGGGACATCCGGCGACTGGCGGACGGATAAACCCCTCACTGTCCGTGGCTTGATTTTAGCTCACAAATTCGCGTTTCAGCGTCTTTTCCACTCTGCCCAGCGCGGTTCGGAACAGGTAATCTACGACGGCCGGGTTCTTGCCAATACGCCGCCGGGCATGACGGATCTGGTCCGCACTCTGCCAACTTGGCGCGAGGCGGCGCCATAAGAAAGCTGGGGATATTTGACACTTGCTTTGGTTGGTATACGTCTTATTTTTGTGGTATAATATTAAAAAGTAATTATCAATAGTCAATTGAAGTATGCAAAAAAGTTATTTGGGCGTTGATCTCGGAGCAACAAGTATTAAAATTGTGGAACTTAGAGAAGAAGCGGGCCGGCCGAGGCTCCTGACTTACGGTTATACCGAGCAGGCCGCGGGTTATCCGGAAAAGGAATTTACCGATACCCCGGAGCGGTCGATTGAACTTGTGAAACAGGTCTGCGCCAAAGCCAAAACCGTTTCAAAACAGGCGATAGCCGCGCTGCCCTCCGCTTCGGTTTTCAGTTCGGTTATTAATATTCCGGCCGCGCCGGGAAAAGATTTGGCTGCCGCCGTACAGTGGGAGGCCAAAAAAATTATTCCTTTGCCGCTCGAAGAGATGATTTTGGATTGGAAAGTTTTGAATTCGGAGGGCGAAACAGCGCCGGCAACTTCGCCGTCCGTGCCAACGCAGGCCGTTAAAACGACCCAGGTGCTGCTTACCGCTGCCGCGAAAACAATGGTCAAAAAATATCTGGATATTTTTAAAGGTGCCGACTTGAGTTTGATAAGTTTGGAAACGGAAACTTTCGCCCTAATCAGATCGCTCGTTGGGGTTGACAAGTCAACGGCGGTTTTGGTTGACATGGGCGCGGCGAGCACGACAATTTCAATCGTGGACGGCGGCGTGCCGTTTTTAAACCGTTCTTTGAATATCGGCGGACTGACGATTACCAAGGAAATAGGAGCCAGTCTGGGTATAGATCTGAACCAGGCCGAGCAGATGAAATACGATGTCGGGATGGCGGGAGCCGGCGCCGGCGGGGGAGGCGTGCCGAAAATTGTCGAGCGGGCTCTTTCCATGCTTTTAAACGAAATAAAATATTGCACAAATATTTATCAAAGCCAGGAGGGAATCAAGGGCAGGCGGATAGAAAAAATTATCCTGACCGGCGGAGGATCGTTGCTGCCTAATTTTTCAGATTATTTATCGGGGGCCCTGAATACGAGGGTTTTTATTGGTAATCCGTGGGCGAGAATTATTTATCCCGAGGAATTAAAACCGATTCTTGATCAAATCGGGCCGAAATTTTCCGTAGCTCTTGGTTTAGCCATGCGGGAAATTGAATAGTTGTTTTTCATAGCGATGAAATTTTTGATATTTTATGCCTAACGGCAATAAAAATAACGGAAAAAAAGAAATTGAACTTCTCCCAGCTGAATTCCGGAGGCCGGAGGAAAGAAAAAAGAGGGAGGAAAGGCCGGAGATTAAGATGTTTGTTCCTCCGGTTGGAGAAAAAACTCAAAAGTCATCCATTTTGGGAAAGTTTTTTGGTCCCAAAGAAACTCCCAGACAAGAAGAAAAGCCAAAGGTTAAAGAATCTGATTTGTCAGTTTTCGGGATGCAAAAAGAAATGAAACGGCCCGTTCCGCCGCCGTCAAAGCTCCGGCCTGTCCAGCCAGAAGAGCCGCAGAGAGCCTTGCCGCCGAAGCCCCAGCCGGTTGCCCCTATCAGAAGAGAACCACTGCCTCCGCCCAAAGCGGCCCAGCCGCAAATGCAGCCTGTCCGTAAAGGAATTCCGCCAGCTAAGAATAGATTCGGCATCACTCTGATTCCCGAGGAGTCTGTTTCCCCGGAAGAGGCCAAAAGGCCAAGGCAAAAAGCTATATTAATAGCAATCGTTGTTATTTTAGTTTTAGTTTTGGGCGGATCTTTCGGATTATTAAAGTGGTATCAAGGCAAGTTTGTTTCCGAATTAGAGAAAATTGAAAAAGATATCGGCTCGATAGAAAAACAAATAGCTAATTTGGACGAGGCAAAAAATCGGGCTGAAATTTTGCAAAAGCAATTTGTAGTCGCGGACAAACTTCTTACCAAACACGTCTATTGGACGGAAGTTTTCTCGTTTATGGAGAAAAATACCGTTCCCGACGTTTATTTTAAGAATTTTGTCGGCGGGATCGACGGCTCGATTTCTTTGTCCGGGATAGCAAAAAGTTATAAGGCGGTTGCCGAGCAGATAGTTTCTTTACGCGAAGCGGAAAATGCGGAAAAAATTTCCATTACAAGCGCTTCAGCGAGCGTTGCTCCGACCGGAGAAACGACAGAAGTTAATTTTGACGCCAAACTAAAATTGAAACCGGAAATATTTTTGAAATAATAATATGGCAGAGAAAACAGAAAAAGAAAAAAACACCAAAGCAAAAACATCGCTTGTCTTGATTATTTTTCTCGCGGTGGCAATATTTGCCGCTCTCACTTATTTTCTAGTTTGGCCGCAGTATGAAAAAATTTCGGAAACTCAAAGAAAAATAGAAACGCAAAAAGTATTTTTAAATAGCCAAAATAACACCCTTGCCGATATTAAAAAACTAATCGCCAATTACGAATCGATCAGCCAGGCTGATCGGGAGAAGCTCGCTTCCATGCTTCCGGAAACAGTGGACGAGCCGGGGTTATTTGTTTTGTTTGAAACCTTAGCATCAAAAAATAAAATGTCGCTTTTGGCCATTGACATAAGTGAGAAAGAACCTCCGGCCGATTTAAAAAGTTTGGGAATAAAAGAAGTGGATATCGCCGCGAACCTCTCTGGAGGGGAATACGCCAATATGAAAAACTTGCTGGGGGACATTGAGTCAAATTTACGTTTAATGGATATCATGGCAGTAAATTATACTCCAGATACTGCTTCGCTTACTTTGAATATCAAAACCTACCATCTCGATCTGCCGCCGGCAAAGAGCAAATAAATGCATCGCAAAAAGGTAATTTAATTTGTGTCCTATGAATAAAAAAATTCTTTATCTGATCGCCGCCCTCGTGGTTTTTGGAATCGGCGGTTATTTTTTGTATACGCGCCTTAATGGAGTTGACGTTACAACTGTAGGGCAAACAACCAAGCCGGTAGAAATGAGTTTTAAAACGCAGATTTTTTCTGATCAAAAATTTTCTGATCTCGTGAAGCAGATAACCTTACCGATAAAGGTCAGCCAAAAAGGAAAAGCTAACCCGTTTATGAAGTTTTAAAATATGGCGAGTTCCCTGATAGATCTCCTTTTGGAGGAAAAACTTCTTGAGGAAGAGACGGCTCGGGCGATTCTCGAGGAGAATAAAAAAACGGGCAAAAGCGTGGAAGCAATCATTGAAGAATCGGGTGCCGTCGAAGAAGAAAAATTGGCCGAAATAAATGGCCGGATTTTTAATTTACCCTATATTAACCTTGTCGGCCGGGAAATAAAGTTTGACGATTTAAATATCATTCCGAAAGATGTCGCGGAAAACAATCAGGTGATATCTTTTGAGCAGGTTGATGGGGAAGTCAGTGTCGGTATTGTGGATCCTAAAAATATTGCCGCCATGGAAGCCCTTCAGTTTTTGGCCAGAGAAAAGAATTTTGTTTTAAAATATTTTGCGATATCAAGGACAAGTTTCAAGGATGCCGCCAAGAAATACGAAATTTTGAAAAAAGAAGTCGAAAAGGTTTTGGAAATAGCAAAAGAAAGATTCACGGCCGAGGAAAAGGCAATCGAAGAGGCTCCGCAGGGTCAAATTGAGGAAGTGATAAAGAAGGCTCCGGTTTCCAAGATGGTTGCCATGATTATGAAATACGCCGTTGACAACAAGGCCTCGGATATTCATATTGAGCCCGGTTTTAAGGAATCCAGGGTTCGTTACCGGATTGACGGTGTGCTGCGCGGGAGATTGGCTCTGCCGGCCTACATTCACGCTGCGGTAATAGCGAGAATTAAAGTTTTAGCCAATTTAAAACTGGATGAAACAAGGATTCCTCAGGACGGGAGAATCCGCCAGTTGATCGGCGGAAGGAATGTTGATTTCCGTATCTCGACCTTGCCGCTTATGGATCAGGAAAAAGTGGTGATGAGGGTGCTCGAAACGGCAAGCCGGGCCGCTTCGCTTGAAAATCTCGGATTTCGCGGCCGGGCAGTCGAAATTATTACTAGAGAAATTAAAAAGCCCCACGGCCTCCTTTTGGTAACCGGTCCGACCGGTTCCGGAAAATCAACAACGCTTTATACCGCGCTGAGCATGGTCAACCGGGAGGGAGCCAATATTGTGACGCTCGAGGATCCGATTGAATATTATATTGAGGGGGTTAACCAGTCCCAAATCAGGCCGGAAATCGGTTTTACATTCGCCGCCGGATTAAGGGCGCTTTTACGCCAGGATCCGAATATTATCATGGTCGGCGAAATCCGCGACAGTGAAACAGCGGAACTCGCGATCCACGCCGCCCTAACCGGGCACCTTATTTTTTCCACCTTGCACACGAACGACGCGGCCGGAGCAATCCCGCGTTTAATCGATATGAAAGTCGAACCGTTTCTGCTTTCCTCGACGCTTAACGCCATTGTCGCCCAGCGTCTGGTCAGAAAGATTTGCCCCTATTGCAGGGAGCAAATAGACGCGCCGGAAGAAGTTGTAACGGATTTTAGAAAGGAATTGATTGCGGTTCCCAAGAGATTCTTGCCGAAAGATATTGTTCTGGACCAAAAAATTTCTTTATGGCATGGCGTTGGCTGCGCCCGTTGCAATAATGAGGGTTACAGCGGTCGGGTTGTAATTTCCGAAGTTATCGAAGCAACCGATAATTTAAGACAGATTATCGCTGCCAAGTTTAATATCAAAATCCTTGAAGAAGAAATGAAACAGCAAGGCGTTATTTCAATGAAACAGGATGGCTATCTTAAAGTCCTCGAAGGGTTGACGACGATTGAAGAGGTAATGAGAGCAACCCAAGAGTAGAATTTAAAATTTGGAAAATAGTCCGTCATAGGCGTGCTCCCGAGGCGCATTCGCCTCTGGTGAAGATCCGCCTAAGGGCGGAAAAATAGAATTTGATTATGGCGATGGACATAAATTTAGACAAATATTTAGCAAAAATTCCTTTTCTAAATCGGGTTCCGTCCAGAGATTTGGTTATTTTTTCCCGCCAATTGTCGGTAATGATCTCGGCCGATGTTCCGATTGTCCAGGCCCTCAAGGTTCTCGTTCGCCAGACGGCCAACAGCGGTTTGAAAACCGTGGTCGCAAACTTGGCTGCCGACGTCGAGGGAGGAACAAAATTTTCCGCGGCTCTTTCGCGTTACCCCGACGTTTTCAGCGATTTTTTTATTAATATTGTCCGTTCCGGAGAAACAACCGGCAAACTCGACGAGGTCTTGGATTATTTGGCCACCCAGCAGGAAAGAGATTATGATTTGTCGAGCAAAATAAAAGGCGCCATGATTTATCCAGCGTTTATTTTAGTAAGTTTGGTTGCCGTCGGAATCGTGATGATGATTTTCGTTATCCCCAAATTGACGGATATTCTTCAGGAATCAGGAGCAACTCTGCCGCTTTCGACAAGAATTTTGATCGGAACTTCTAGCATTATGAAAAATTATTGGTGGGCGCTCCTGCTCGGCTTGGTTGGTCTTGTCGGGGGAATAAGGTATCTCATAACTTTGCCGCTCGGAAGAATATATTGGGATACCTTGAAATTAAAGCTTCCGATTTTTGGCCAGCTTTTTAAGAGAATTTACATGGTCCGTTTCACGCGGGGGCTCTCGACGCTTTTGACCGGCGGAGTGGAGATTGTCAGCAGTTTGAAAATTGCCGGAGCGATTGTCGGTAACGCCGTTTATCGGAATCTGATTTTGCAAACCGTCCGCGAGGTTGAGGACGGCAATCCGATTACTACGGTTTTCGCCAAAAGTAAGGAAATTCCGGTAATGGTTACCCAAATGCTCGGCATCGGCGAGCAAACCGGCAAGATTGACGCGATCTTGGCCCGCTTGACAGATTTTTATACCCGGGAAATAGAAAATATGGTCCGGAATTTGACGACGATTATGGAACCGCTGATTATGCTTTTCATGGGTCTGGCCGTCGGTATTATGGTTTCAGCTGTTATCTTGCCGATGTACAGCCTGGCATCACAGTTTTAGTTATGCTATAATATATAAATTGAATGTGGATAATTTAATAATTAAAATCCCCATAACTCACGACTTAGAAGCTTAAAGTTGTGAGGGACGAAAGGAGGTGAAAGAATGTTTAAAAATAAAAAAGGTTTCACTTTGATCGAGTTGTTGGTGGTTATCGCCATCATCGGTCTTCTTTCAACTTTGGCGGTCGTTGCCTTGAGCAGCGCCAGGACCAAAGCCAGAGATTCAAAGAGAACTGCCGACATGAAACAGGTTCAGACAGCTATGGAGTTGTATTACAACACCAATAGCGCTTATCCGACCTGCGCCGCCGGCACATTGCTTTCGGCTTGCGTTGCCTTGTCACCTGATTATTTACCGGGTGTGGCCACCATTAAAGATCCGGGTGGAGTCGCCACGGCTTGCGCCGATCCGGCAACCGCAAAATGTAACTACGCTTTTGGTACTGCTGGAGCAAACGAGGGATACAGACTCACTTTCTGGCTGGAAGGAGCGACCGGCGATTTAGCTGCCGGAGCCCACAAAGTTACAGCCATGGGCATCCAGTAAATCTCGTCTAGAAATTTCAAGAAAAAAACTCCCCGCAAGGGGAGTTTTTGTTGTTTTTTGTTAACTTCTTTGGTATAATTAATTAAATTAATCTCAGTCACAACCCCGATCGGGTTGTGACAAAAATTTACCCCACCTTTTCAGAGGGAAATCGTTGGGAAAAACCGGAAGGTTTGTCCCAAACGGGGTTTGGGGTAAATTTGAAAGGAGGTGAAAGAATGTTTAAAAATAAAAAAGGTTTCACTTTGATCGAGTTGTTGGTGGTTATCGCCATCATCGGTCTTCTTTCAACTTTGGCGGTCGTTGCCTTGAGCAGCGCCAGGACCAAAGCCAGAGATTCAAAGAGAACTGCCGACATGAAACAGGTTCAGACAGCTATGGAAATGGTCTTCAGCGAAGCGAACAGCTATGTCTTGGCAGGGTGTACTTCTGCGGGCAATAAGGTCAGCGTTTGTACGACGCCGCTTTCAACGTACTTGCCGAACGTTGCCAATTTGAAGGACCCGAAGGGAACAAGCGCTTGCGCCACTGCCTGCGACGGAACAATCACCGCGGCTTGCGATTATTCGGTTGTGACCGTGCCGACTTCAAGCACTTACTCGTTTTGTTTTTATTTGGAAACCGCTACTGGAGACTTAGCTGCCGGAGCCCATACGGTTACGCCAGCAGGTATTCAATAGTTTTCGTCTCGAAATTTTGAGAAGACAAAAACTTCCCGCAAGGGGAGTTTTTGTTGTCACCCTGCGGGTGATGGCCCGAAGGGCCATTTTTTTTATCGGGTTTTTGTGTTATAATTCAATAATATGCCCCGTCAGAAGTCCTTGACGGAAAAATTTTGTGACAAAATTTTTCCTCGTGGCGGAACGGGGATCGCATAAAAGATGTTTCTTTCCGGGGAGATAAATAAATATTTTAAATCGCAAACTTCTAACGGGGTATGGCGCTTATAATCGTCTTTATTTTTGGCTTAATAATCGGGAGCTTCCTCAATGTTCTAATTTGGAGGTTCTACACAGGGGAGTCGGCTATTAAAGGCCGTTCTTATTGCCCAAAATGCAAGCATCGTTTGGATTTTTTTGATTTATTTCCGGTGATGAGTTTTGTCGTCCAGGGGGGCAAATGCCGATATTGCCGGGGAGCCATTTCCTGGCAGTATCCGATAGTGGAATTGGCTACGGCCGTACTTTTTGCCGCGACATACATAATTTGCGGTTTTTTCGCTTCGGGCGGACCGGCAGCAGGCGGACAATTTTTGATTTTGCTGAAAGATTGGTTTGTTATTTCCGTAATGATTGTGATTTTTGTTTATGACGCGAAACACTATTTGATTTTGGATAAAGTAATTTATCCGGCTGTTGTTGTGGTATTTATCGCCAGCCCGCTTCTTGGTTTGGAAAATTCGTGGTGGCGGGGAGTTTTGGATGGTCTTTTGGCGGCGGCAATCGGCGGCGGATTTTTTCTTCTTCAATATGTTGTCTCAAAAGGAAAATGGATCGGCGGAGGAGACGTTAAGATGGGATTTTTGATGGGTTTGATTTTGGGGATCAAAGGTTTGCTTGTGGCTTTATTTTTTTCCTACATAATTGGCGCCCTGGCAGGATTGGTCCTCATCGCTCTCCGCCGGAAAAAAATGAAAAGTCAGATTCCTTTTGGAATGTTTTTGGCGGTCGGAACGATAATCGCGATGTTCTGGGGAGAAAAAATTCTGCGCTGGTATTTGGGATGAGTTTTTGCAGCGTGTAGCCTATAACTTGTAGCGTAAGAGCAATCCGATCTTGTGTTACAAGTTATATGTTTCATGTTTCAAGAAGAGGATTTACAATAGTTGAACTCTTGGTTGCATTGGGAATTTTTGTCATTATTACGGCCATGGTTGTGGCTAATTTCCGCGCCGGGAGCCGGAGTGACGAATTGAGAATCGCGGCCGAGACACTGGTTTCCAATTTGAGAAAAGCCCAGAACATGTCTTTGGCCGGCCAGCTTATAAATGGAAACAGCCCGCCGGGAGGCTATGGAGTTTATTTTAAGTTGTCCGACACCGACCGCTATATTATTTTTGCCGATCTCAACGGAGATCTCGGCTACACTGCGGGCGAGGCGCTTGCGGACGGAACAATAATTTTGCCAAGAGATATCAGGATTTTAAATATCCAGCCGACAGCCGTCTCGAGTGCAATTTTTAAGCCGCCAAAACCGACGATTTACATTAATGGGGCAACTACCGAAGCGACTCTCTCTGTAACTTTGAAACATAATTTGAGCGGCAAGACGCGGACCGTCACGGTCAAAAGAATTTCGGGACAAATCGGAGCAGAATAAAATTGTTAATTTGCTTCATGACAAATACTAAATACAAAATACTAAATACGAAATACCAATCCGGCCAAAGTTTGGTGGAAATGATTATTGCCATTGCTATTATTTTGACCGGCCTTATCGGGGCGCTTGCTTTGACTATTTCCAATTTGACCGGGTCGGCGGAGGCCGGGACAAGAGTCGTGGCGACCAATTTGGCAAAAGAGGGGATTGAAGTGGCAAGAAATATGAGGGACACCAATTGGCTAAAGAATTTGGCCTGGGACAACGGTTTATCTTTCGGCTCGGATTATACGGCAATAGCCGTTTTAAACCCGGCAACAAAACAATGGAGCCTTGATTTTTCGCCGACGAGCCTCTCCGACGCGGCGGCAAAGTTTTATCTTTCGGCGGGTAATTTATATCTTCAAAATTCCACTCCGCCGGCCGGCAGCCAGACTGTTTATTCGAGGATTTTGACTTTGAGCCAAATTTGTTTTAATACTGTAACCAAAATAGAAACAGTGAGCGATAGCCCGTGTGGCGCGAATGAAAATAAAATCGGCGTGCGGGCCAAGGCAGAAGTTTCCTGGAGCCTGAGCGGGCGGTCGCGCAGCCTCACGGTTGAAGATAAACTTTACAACTGGCGGTAATATGAATAAAAAGGGGTTTACCTTGGTGGAAATGATGGTTGTCCTGGCAATCTTTTCGGTTGCCACGGTTGTGATTATAGATATTTTTATGATGGCGTCGCGCGCCGAACGTCGGACTTTGGCTATACAAAAAATCCAGTCGGATGCGCGCTATTCGCTCGAAGCCATGGCGCGGGAAATCAGGATGGATATGATTGATTATGATTATTATGGGGGAACAATAAATGAGGTGCCAAGCGGTACCTTGGCTTTGCGCGATCAGGATGACAATCAGATAATTTTCAAGAAAAGCAGCGAGAATTGTCCGGTTGGGACGACGAATTGTCTGGTCGTTTCAGTTGACGGAGGAACGGTTTGGGAATCCATCACAACGAAAGGGATTGATATTCTTGATCTTAAATTTTATATTGATCCGACGGTTGATCCCTTCGAACCCAACGCCGGTTTTACTTACGATTCGGATAATCAGCCCAGAGTAACGATTGTTATCGTGGCGCACGGCGTCGGCGGACGTCCGGACGAACAGCAGACTGTTTATTTACAAACGACGGTATCAAATAGAATTTATAGGCGGTGAGGATAACACGAATGGGCGCTTAGCGCCCCACGAATAGCGCTAATATTAGTGCGATTAGCGGGGCGAAGCCCATTAGAGAAATCAAAATGGAATTTAATTTGTGGCACAAGTTATTTAGAACGAATAATGGCAATGTGTTGTTGTTATCTCTATTAGTCATGGCGGGAATTATGACGGCCGGGCTTGGCATCGGCGCGATTATTATAAATGAAATACGGCAGGCGCGAAATATTGATTTTTCCGCTCTGGCTTATTACGCCGCCGAATCCGGAGTTGAGCAGGCGCTATACAAACTTCGGAAAGAGGAGGCGGTCCTGAATTGTCCGGCCGGTTCTTGCGACGAGAACGGTTTTTGCACTTTGGGCGGCCAAGAGCCGTGCTTAAAGAGCAGCGGCAATTTGAGTAATCAATCTTCCTGGACAAGAGTCGTAACCGACAAGGAGTGGCAAATTTATGGTAAAATCAAGAAAGACGAAACCCTCCAGGTAGATCTTTATAATCCGGAAGGGACCTCGGCGGCCGGTGTTGAATCGATTAAAATACAATGGACACCGCAATGTATCCCGCCGGCCACTTCAACGATCGAGGTTTCCTATATTGCCTGGAATCCGGCGACCGGCTGGTCGCAAGATACGGAAAAGAAATTTAAATATTCCGCCCTGGCAAGCCCGGTGATTAATAACGGTTTCAGCAGCGTTAAATCTTACCGGATGAGAATCAAGTCGCTTTACTGCAATATCGGCAATTTAACAGTAACGGCCTGGGGCAACGACAATGCCAACGTGCCGCAGGTAGAAATTCCGGCGAGAATTGTTTTAAATTCAATTGGACAATACAGCAATCTCCGCCAGGCGATTAGAATGACCATGCCGCGCAAATCGCCGATGTCCGGGCTTTACGATTATGTTTTATTCAGCGAGTGTTCGCTTGTAAAAGGGGAGTCGGCGACTTGTCCATAAAAATTTTATGAACCGCGAAGAAGCTAAAAAAAGAATAGAAAAATTAAAAGCGGAAATTGACCATCACCGCTATCTTTATCATGTCCTTGACCGCCAGGAAATTTCTGACGCCGCTTTGGATTCTTTGAAGCACGAGCTTTATCGCCTGGAGCAGGAATTTCCCGAATTTATAACTTCCGATTCGCCGACCCAAAGAGTCGGCGGCGAACCGTTGCCGGAATTTAAAAAGTGGCAGCACGGGACGCCAATGCTTTCGATTGAAGATGTTTTCAGCGAAGAAGAACTCGTTGATTGGAAAAACCGGATTCAAAAACTGGTGCCTAGTGAAGAATTTGATTATTACGCGGAAATAAAAATGGACGGCCTGGCCATGTCTTTGGTTTATGAAAAAGGTTTTTTGAAAGTCGGGGCGACGCGGGGTGACGGCAAGACAGGGGAGGACGTAACACATAATTTGAGAACAATCGAGGCGATTCCATTGCAATTAAGAGTTCCGGAAGAAAAAGAAATCAATGAATTTATAAAAAAATTCGGCAAAGAAGGTCTGGATGAGAAAAAATTCCGCCAGTCTCTGAAAAAACTTCCCGAAAGAGTCGAGGCGCGCGGCGAGGCTTTCATGACGAAAAAAGTTTTTGACGGATTGAACAAGGCGCAGGAGAAAGCCGGGCTTCCGGTTTTTGCCAATCCCAGAAACGCGGCGGCCGGCAGTATCAGACAATTGGATCCGAAAATTACCGCTACTAGGAAACTGGATTTTTTCGGCTACGCCCTTTTGACGGATTTTGGCCAGACGACTCACGAGCAGACGCATGAAATTTTAAGATTATTGGGCATTAAGGTTAATCCGCTGAACCGCCGTTGTAAAAATCTTGATGAAGTTTTGGTTTATCACGAAGAGATCGGCAAAAAGCGGCCGCACCTCCCGTACTGGACCGACGGAGTGGTTGTGAATATCAATAAAATCAGGACGCTCGAAAAACTAGGCGTGGTTGGAAAAACGCCACGCGGCATGATTGCTTTCAAATTTCCGCCCGAGCAGGCGACAACCATTGTCCGCGAAGTAGTTTGGCAGGTTGGCCGGACGGGGGCCGTGACGCCGGTGGCGGTCATGGATCCTGTTTTTATTGCCGGGACGACCGTGACACACTCGACGCTGCACAATTTAGACGAGATAGAACGATTAGGATTAAAAATTGGCGATACGGTGATTATTGAAAAGGCCGGCGATGTGATTCCAAAAGTGGTGAAAGTTCTGCCCAATCTCCGGACCGGAAAAGAAAAGAAGATCAATCCGCCGGAAAAATGTCCGCGCTGCGAAACAAAACTGGTTCATAAAGACGGCGAGGTGGCGATTTACTGTCCGAACAAAAAATGTTTTGCCCGCTCCATGCGGCAAATCAGATATTTTGTTTCCAAAAAGGCTTTTAATATGGAAGGTTTGGGCAAAAAAATTGTTGAAAGATTTTTAGATGAAGGTCTAATCCGCGACGCGGCTGATCTTTTTGAACTGGAAGCCGGCGATATTTTACCGCTTGAGCGGTTCGCGGAAAAGTCTTCCGCCAATCTGATCGAGGCAATAAATAACAGCAAAAAAATTCCTCTGGCCCGTTTTATTTTTTCTTTAGGCATCCGCCACGTCGGCGAGGAAACCGCGGTTGATCTGGCCAACTATTTCGGCAGTTTGGAAAAGCTGAAAAACGCAAATCTTGAAGCGCTCCAAGCTGTGCCAAATGTCGGCGGCGTGATGGCAGAAAGTATTATCGAATGGTTCCATGATAAGGGAAATGAAGATTTTCTGGAGCGTCTTTTGAAAAACGTTTCCATTATCAAGCCGGCAGCAGTAAAGAAAACATGGCAGGGTTTGAAGTTTGTTCTGACCGGAAGTTTGGAGAGCTTGACCCGCGACCAGGCCAAAGAAAAAATAAGGATGCTGGGCGGCGATGTAATAAGCTCGGTCTCTAAAGAAACCGATTATGTCGTGGCCGGCAGCGATCCGGGTTCAAAATATGATAATGCGCAAAAGTTAGGCGTGAAAATTATTGATGAAAAAGAATTTCTTGTCATGCTTGAAAAGGCAAAATAAATTAAAATAAGAAAAATAATCCCGGCTAAAAGCCGGGGTTTTTATTTGTTATCCTGATCTCTTCGCTTGCTGTCATCCTGAACGCCCGCTTCGACTCGCGAAGCGAGGCGAGCAGTGAAGGATCTCAAAGATTCTTCTCCGCCAGAGGCGGATCAGAATGACAATTAGGGGTTGACAAAAGGGCGGAAAGATAATTAAATAAAGTACTGCCGAGATGGGCTCGGCAAAGTTCGTTTAAAACCCCGAAAGGAGGGGAGAAATGAAGCGTGAAGCAGGCAAGGTGTTCTTTGCGTCGGCGCTGGGCGCCGGAATCGGAGCGCTCGTGGCGCTCGAGGTTGTGGCCTGGCTCTGGTGGATCGGCCTCATCGTCGGCGGGCTCGTGGGCTACTTGTCCTACGAGTTCAAGACCGTCCTCGCCGCTCTGCCCAAGGCCTACCGCGCCGCCCGCGGCTGGCAGACGCCGCCGCGCTACTGGCGAAACGTCGGGTGGAACTTTCTCGGAAACATGACTATTATGATTTGGTTGCTGATTATTTTTGGGTCTCCTGCCATAGCAAACACGCCCTTGGATTCACTCCCTGTCATTGGCGTTTTGGGGAGCCTTCTTGTCATCCCCACATTCTTGCTTGCCCTACAGGCGACTGGTGATCAAAAATATCTGGAGGGACGAGAGATTTTTCTCTACGCCTTCCCGCCAATCTTCATCTTCTACCATTTGCCGCGCGGGTTGTGGTGGATCATCCGCCGGACGCCGCGGGCAGTCGTTGTGGCGGCAGTCGCGATCGGGCGTGGCCTGGCTGCCTTCGTCCGCTTCCTGCCGCGCTTCGGCTGGCAGGTCTTCATTCGGATCCATTCCGAGATGAGGATTCTCTGCGGCACCGACGCCATGCTCGGCGCGGCGGTAGGCTACTTTGCCGGCAGCGCGACGATCGGCGCCGTGGCCGGAGGACTCTTCGGCGTTGTGAACTATGCGTTCGTCACCGAGCGCTGGCTCCGGCCGCGAGGGTACTTGCCGGCGCGGGCGAAGTAAGGAGGTTTGCCCCGCGTCTTTTGACCATTGGTCAGGAGGCGCGGGGTCTTTTTTTATATCTGGGATTTTGCTATAATGATTTAATTATTATGATTATGGCCTGAGCCTGTCGAAGGCCCTTCGACTTCGCTACGCTCCGCTCAGGGAATAAGACATTATGAAACTCACCAAACAAGAAGTTGAACACATTGCCAAGTTGGCACGGTTGGAACTAACCGAAAAAGAAAAGGAGAAATTTGCTACCCAGCTTTCTTCTATTTTGGGTTATTTCAAAGAACTGCAAAAAGTCGATTTAAGCAAGGTTCTGCCCACGGCGCAGGTGACCGGGCTCCAGAATGTCACTCGGCCGGATGAGGTTAAAAAATGCGACGAGGAAACTATGGAAAAATTGGTTGCCGCCGCGCCGGAGAGGGTTGATAATCTCGTAAAAGTAAAAGCTGTATTTGAATAATATGAAATTAAACGAACTGGGAATTAAAGAAGCGCACGAGGGACTCGCGGCAAAAAAATTTACTTCGGTGGAATTAGCCGAGGCTTGTTTGGCCGAGATAAAAAAGTTGAATAAAAAATTTAATGTTTTTATTACCGTAACGGAAAAAGAGGCAATAGAGGCGGCAAAAGTGGTTGATAAAAAAATTGCTAAAGGCGGAAAGATCGGAATTTTGGAAGGAATCCCCGCGGCGATAAAAGACAATATTTTAGTCAAAGATATCCGCGCTACGGCCGCATCAAAAATTTTGGAAAATTATATTGCGCCATACGACGCCACAGTGATTGAAAAATTAAAAGCGGTCGGGGCGATAATTTTGGGAAAAACCAATCTGGACGAATTTGCCATGGGCGGTTCGACCGAGAATTCGTATTTTGGCCCGACAAAAAATCCGCACGACCCGACCCGCGTTGCCGGCGGATCTTCGGGCGGTTCGGCCGCGGCAGTGGCGGCCAATATGTGCATTTGGGCGCTCGGTTCCGACACCGGTGGTTCGGTACGCGAGCCGGCGTCTTTTTGCGGAGTCGTCGGTATGAAACCGACCTACGGTGCCGTTTCCCGTTATGGCCTGATGGCTATGGCTTCAAGTCTTGATCAAATCGGGCCGATTACGAAAAATGCGGAAGATGCAGAGCTTGTTTTTGAGGCAATCCGGGGAAAAGACAAAATGGATTCGACGACGGTTGAAAAAGAAATAAAGAAAAATAACAAGACATTAAAAATCGGCTTGCCAAAAGAATATTTTGCCGAAGGATTGGACGGAAAAGTGGAGAAAAAAATCAGGGAAGCGGTGGCAAAGCTTAAAGAAGCCGGGATAAAAGTCCAGGAAGTAAGCTTGCCGCATACCGAATACAGCCTGGCGGTTTATTATCTTATTATGCCGGCCGAAGTTTCCGCTAATCTCGCGCGCTACGACGGAGTAAGATATGGCTATAGCACCAAAAAATCTAAAACACTTCTGGAAAATTATCTGAAAACGCGGGCCGAAGGTTTTGGCGACGAAGCCAAGCGCCGGATTATGCTTGGGACTTATGCCTTGTCTGCCGGTTATTACGACGCTTATTATTTGCAGGCGCAAAAGATGCGGACCCTGATCCGCGAGGATTTTGAAAAAGTTTTCCGCGAGGTTGATTGCCTTATCACTCCGACCGCGCCGACGACCGCTTTCAAAATCGGAGAAAAAATAGACGATCCGCTGACCATGTATCTGGCCGATATTTATACGGTTTCGGCGAACGTCGCCGGAGTTCCGGCCATTTCAGTTCCTTGCGGCGAGGTCGGCAAATTGCCGGTCGGGTTGCAGATCATGGCGCCGTGGTTTTCTGAAGCTAAATTATTCGAAGCAGCTAAATTAATTTAAAAATATGATCAAATCAGCGAGTTTTAAAAAAGGAAAAACGACCAGTCAGTATACGCCGAAAAGATCAAAGAAAGATAAAATGGGGGCGGCCCATACGCCGCGCATCGCGCCGAGTTGGTACGAGATGGAAGTAAAAAAGAAAAAGGCGATCCGGCAGTGCTCGCGTTGCGGCGCGGTTTATCTTGATAATCATTGGCATACTGTTCCCGATTTTGCGAAAATTTACGCAAAGTCCTTGCCAAAAAAAGAAATCATCAAAGAACTATGCGCCGAGTGCAAATGGATTGTCGGAGGCAAGAACAAAACCGGCTGGGAAGGGGAATTGATTTTGGAAAATTTGGTTCCTGAAGAAAAAAGTGAAATTTTGAATTTGGCAAAAAATGTCGGCGCCCGCGCCACTTTACGCGATCCGGAAGACCAAATTATCAAGATTGAGGATTTTGGCAGAAAAATGAGAATCACCACCACGGAAAACCAGCTGGCCGTTTCCATCGGCAAGCAAATTGCGAGCGCTTTCAAAGGCGGAAAATTGGAAATTATTTGGTCGGACGAAGACGCACCGGCGAGAGTCAGGTGGATGAGGAAGGAAGTGTAAAAATATAGTGGATGGTAGAAATAAATTTAAAACGTTGTGCCTAAAATAATTGATAAAGCAAAAGAAAAATTTTATCAAATGGTTGAGGAATTTGGTTCAGACCCATATCATTTGTTGCCCCATGTTCCCGAAGTTGAGCGATGGGTGGAACATATATTGAGAAAATATTCTAAAGCCGACCAGGAAGTAGTTCTTCTGGGTGTTTGGCTACACGACATTGGACATTATCCGATTCCGACAAAAATTGACCATGCAGTAAGGGGCGAAAAAAGAGCAAAAGAATTTTTGGAAAAAGAAAAATATCCGAGGGATAAGATGGAAAAAGTTTTGCATTGTGTCAGAGCGCATAGATGCCGCGACGTTATGCCCGACTCTTTTGAGGCGAAAATTATTGCTTGCGCGGATTCCGCAAGCCATATGACAGAACCGATGTATTTTAATATGGCAAAAGATGATAAAAGAAATAGTGGTGAATTTAGGGCATACGCGAAAATAGAGCGCGATTATAGAGATTTAGGGGCTTTTCCCGAAATTAAGAATGAGCTAAAAGAATTGTATAAATCTTGGAAAAAGTTGATAAAAGTTTATGAAAAAATTGATATAGATAAAAAATAAAATATGACCGTCGAAATCGATCTCTATTCTTTAGTTAAATTTATCGGTGGGACGCTGGCTGCGATCGTTTTTATTTTTTTGATTTATCGCGCGTACAAGGGGATCGCGACATTTCTTAAAAGCAGGGAATATGATCTTGATAAAGAAGGAATAAAAAAAAGATGGCAGGAGATTGAGGCAATGCTCGGGCAGCCCGGCGAGATGAATTACAAGTTGGCCGTCATGGAAGCGGATAAACTTTTGGATTTTGTCCTGAAGTCGATGTCCATGTCGGGAAGCGATATGGGGCAGAGAATCAGGTTTGCCAGTTTTAGATTCAGGGGACTGCGCAAGGTTTGGTGGGCACATCTTTTGCGGAATCAACTTGTTCATGAAGCGACTTTTTCCCTTGACCATGGCACGGCTCGCCGGGCAATAAAAACTTTTGAAAAAGCCCTTCGGGAATTAGGAGCACTGTAAATAAAATTTTTCTTATGAGATTTCAAGCAATCGCCACGTGAAAGTGGGGTTGCATTTTTTTTAGGCCCGTTGCAGTATGAAATGATGGGGAAGAGGGGCCGCCTTTGTTGAAACTACGGCGAGCCAAGGCCGCCTGCGCTAAAGCTCTGGCGAGCCAAGGGAGGAAGAAAATGCCGAAGGGCAGAAGGCCGCACACCGTGCTTTGCGCTAACCGGCGGGCCGGCTGGCGCTTTGAACAATGGTCGGAGCTGGACCAGTGGAGTCTCGAGGCGGGCATCAGAACGTATGCCCTCTCGGAGATTGAAGAGCTCGATCCCGTCATCGCGAATTTCGATGACGAGACGCTGCTTCTCTTGATTTACGGCGGAGACGGAACACTGCTTCAGATTCTGAACAGCCTCCTCCGGCGCAAACGGCGCAAGGGAAAGCCAAAGCCGAAAATGCCGATCATTGTGCCCGTCGGCGGCGGCACGATGAAGCGGCTGCCGCGCTGGGCGCTCTGGAACGGCACGCCGGCCGAGAACGCGATGGTCGCTCTCGAGCTTTTCGAGGGCAAGCGCCTTCCGCACCTGCCGCTTTCGCTGCTCAAAGTAGAGTGGGGCAGGCAATGCTACTTTGCGGTCACTTTCATGGCCGGAGCTACGGTCCGCATCATGCAGGAGTATTCGCGTTTCAGGACAACGCCGGCCATTGCCGGACTTTTTTCCGCCGGAGCTTTGGCTGCCGCGGCCTTTGATAGGCCGAAGTTTTTCACCAGGCTCTACGGACAAATCCGGGCCAAGGTGACATCCGACGGAGAAGTGCTTCAGGGAGAGCGGTTCATTGTCGTGATCCGCGACATTCTCGAGGAATTGATTTTCTCGATCAGGCCGTACAAGGGAACCTGCGCGCCCGGCCAGTCCTTCTCTCTGGCTTACGCCATCGACTACCACGAGGTGGCGCGGAAGTTTCCATGGATCGTTACGGGAGCGGTTCCCGACAACGACCCCCGATACTTCAACCGGCCAGCCAGCCTGACAATCATCGAGCCGCTGGAAGAGCTTCCTCTCACGCTCGACGGCGAGTACTTCACGGCCAAGCCGGGCGAGACCATCAGGATTTCCCAGGGGCCGGAAGTGAAAGTCGCCGTGAACCCGTTCTACCATCTGACATTCCTGCGGCGGATAATGAGTCAAGGAGGACGGCTTAAGGAGGTGGCAAGCTACGTTTTGCCTACGCTGAAGAAAGGCTAGGCAAGTTCTGGCAGATATCAAGAACAGCGGACCGTAAGGTTCGCTTTTTTATAATTTAATAATTCCTTGTTGTGGTTTTTTGTGCTATAATATAAATGGATATCCTTGTGCGATATTCCCGGTATTTTCTATGATTAACATTGATTTTAGTTATTTTGAAATGCTTGGCGCCATGTCGCCGCCCGCGATTATGTGGCGTGTTTTTGTCGACGGCGGATGGATGCCAATATTGTTTATTTTTTTGACAGGATCTTGGTGGATTTGGAAAAATTGGCGGCAAAATCTTTACCAGGCGAAGCGCCGGTTTGTTTTTCTGGCGGTTGATATTCCCAAAACTTCAGAGGATGAGCCCAGCCAATCGCCGCTCGCCGTAGAAAATATTTTTGCCCACCTGGACGGAGCGCATGGCACGGACACTCTCTGGGAAAAGTACTGGGGAGGCAAAACCCAGGATTATTTTAGTTTAGAAATCGTCAGCATCGAGGGCTACATTCAATTTGTTATCCGCACCCGCGACAAATACCGTGATTTGGTTGAAGCGGCAATTTATGCCCAATATCCGCATGCGGAAATTACCGAGGTCGTTGACTACACACAGTTTGCGCCTAAAAAATTTCCCGATCCGGAATGGGAGTTATTTGGTACTGAATGGATTAATGTCAAGCCCGAGGCGTATCCTCTTCGCACTTACCATGATTTTGAAGATCCGGCGACAAAAGAGTTTAAGGATCCTATGGCTGCGATGCTCGAAACCATGTCAAAGATGGGAAAGGGAGAACAAATCTGGTTTCAGATAATAGTCACGCCGACCACTCAAAAGGACTGGGTACAGAAAGGGGAAAAACTGGTTAAAAAATTAATTGGCGTCAAGGTCGAAGCGAAGAAAACCTGGGTTGACAAGGCTTTTGATCTTCCGGGAGCAATAGCCACTCCGGCTCTACAGCAAATTTTCAGCAGCGAAGAGGAAGGAGTTAAGAAAAAAGAAGACAAGAAAGAAGCATCGTTGATGCAATATCTTTCCCCGGGGACTAAAACTTTGGTCGAAGAGATAGAAGAAAAAATTTCAAAAATAGGTTTCAAAACCAAGATAAGGATGATTTATCTTGGGAAGAAAGAGATTTTCAAAAAAACACGCGCCGCCCATCCGATGATCGGCGCCATGAAACAGATGAACACCATGGATGGCCAAAGTTTGAAACCGGAGTATAAAAAAGTCGGCACCGCGGCGCACTATATTTTGGTCAAGAAAAGACTCCAGTGGAAACAAAACAAAATTTTACGGGCTTATAAGGGCCGAAGTAACTCGCGCGGTCTCGGTGAAGGTTTTGTTTTGAATATTGAAGAACTGGCTACCTTGTGGCACTTCCCGGCGGCCTGGATCAAGGCGCCGTCGGTGAAAACCGTTGAGTCGAAACGCGGCGTGCCACCGGTAAATCTGCCGCTTGAGCGGCCGAGTTTTATGAAACCAATGTCCGCGGTTGAACAGGAACCCAAGGAAAAACCGGATGAAGATGAGGCACCGCCGGAGTTGCCGGTAGCGTAGGCCATGAATTTCGCGAACCCCGAAGTTTCGGGGGGGGGTGAGCAAGTTTCCATCAGTTTCTAGAAATTTTAGAAACTTATAGAAATATGCGCTCGTTACGCCTGCCTGCCGGCAGGCAGGCTCGCGCGAAACTTGTAGAAATTTATTGTTTTAATTATGAATGAAGAGATAGCACTTTTTGCCGAAACCAATTTCCGCGGAGAACGGAAGCGTTTCGGCATTAAAACCGACGACCGCCGCCGGCACGTTTATATTATCGGTAAAACCGGCATGGGCAAATCTACAATGCTCGAAAATTTTATTATTTCCGACATCCGAGCCGGGCACGGTGTTGGCGTCGTTGATCCGCACGGCGATTTGGCGGAAAAAATTCTGGATTTTATCCCTCCGAACAGGGTTAACGACGTGGTTTATTTCAATCCGGCCGATCTCGACTGGCCGATTGCTTTTAACATCCTGGAGTCAATCGACCCAAGATATAAGCATCTCGTCGCTTCGGGCATGATGGGGGTGTTTAAAAAAATATGGCCCGATGTCTGGTCGGCCAGAATGGAATATATTTTGAATAATACAATTCTCGCCCTCCTGGATTGCCCCGGGTCAACAATGCTCGGAATCAACCGGATGCTCGCCGACCGGGATTATCGTAAAAAAGTAATTCTTAAATTAAAAGACCCGGTAGTCAAAGCTTTCTGGGTTGACGAATTTGCCAAGTACAACGAGCGGTTTGCCACCGAGGCCATTGCTCCAATCCAAAATAAGGTTGGCCAGTTCCTTTCGGCGTCAATTGTCAGAAATATTGTCGGTCAGGTAAAATCAACGATTGATATGCGCGAGATTATGGATAACCAGAAGATTTTTATAATGAATCTCGCCAAGGGCAGAATCGGAGAAGACGCGAGCGCCCTATTGGGCAATATGCTTGTTACGAGGCTGCAGCTTGCGGCCATGGCACGGGTCGATGTTCCGGAACCGAAGAGAAAAGATTTTTATCTCTATGTTGATGAGTTTCAGAATTTTGCCACCATAAGTTTTGCCAATATTTTGTCAGAGGCAAGAAAATACCGGCTTAATCTTATTTTAGCCCATCAATACATTGAACAGCTGGCTGAAGAAGTCGCTGCCGCGGTTTTCGGCAACGTCGGCACCATTGCTTCTTTCAGAGTCGGCGCGACCGATGCCGAAGTTTTGGAAAAAGAATTTGCCCCGACTTTTACGGCTGAAGACCTGGTAAACCTCACGAAATATGACATGTACTTAAAATTGATGATTGACGGCGTGTCTTCGTCGCCTTTTTCTGCTATAGGATTACCCCCGGTAGCCGGTTCTACCGGAAACAGAGAAAAGGTGATCAGAGTTTCCCGGGAACGGTATGCCAAACCGAAGGAAATTGTTGAAGAAAAAATTATCCGTTGGAGCGGGGTGCAGATTGCCGGTGAAGATGAAAAATCTGACGAAGAACTTGAAGCGGAAATTAAAAAATCCATTGGAGAACAGAAAAAGACGGCAGGGGAGTTAATGGAAAAAAGAACGAATGGGAGCAGCCCGGAAATATCCGGAGCCGAACTCGAGGCGCGGGCGATTACTGCCCGCGAGGCGATTCTTGAACGAAGTAAAGTCCATGCGGTTGATTTTTTGAGCCACCTGGAAGAAAGAAAAGAGCAGGCGCCTCCCACTATAGTAGTCGAACCTGCCCCGGTCGTTGTCCGGCCAACTCAGAAAGTAGAAGTAAAAATTGAATTGGAAAAAGAGCCAGCACTGTTGCCAAAAGAGGAACCGAAAAAGGAACCGGCGCCAATCGCGGAAAAAGAAATGAAGACGGCGCCGGCCCCGGTACTTCCGCAAAAAGCGGAAGCGCCAAAAATTAATGTTGCGGTGCCGGCAGTTTCACAAACCAAAACTCCGCCGGCGTCTCCCGCCGGAGGGAATAAGAAAACCCGCGAAGAACTTTTCCCTTACGAAATTAAATGCTCCGCTTGCGGCAAGCCCGACAGGGTTTCTTTCAACCCGGATCCGAACCGGCCGGTTTACTGCAAAGATTGTCTGAAAACGCAAAGAGAAAAAGAGAGGCAAGCGAAGAAGAAGGATAAAAATGGGCAAAACCGTCCGCCGAGAAATGACGACCAGAAAATTAAAGAATAGCAAAGAGTAAAAAACAAGCCCTTGAAAGGCTTGTTTTCATATGGTAGAATAGGCGTGCTATGAATCTTGAAAAACCAAAATTATTGCTCCATATTTGCTGCGGCGTCTGCGGAGCCTGGATTCCAAGGAAACTCGGGGAAAGGTTTGACGTGACGCTGTATTTTTTAAATTCCAATATCCACCCGGCCGAAGAATATGCAAAGAGATTGGAAGCGGCGCGGCAGGCAGCGCGTGAGGCGGGGGCCGAATTAATCGAGGGAAGCTACCAGCCGAAAGAATGGCTTACCCTGATGCGCGGACATGACCATGATCCCGAAGGCTTTGAGCGTTGCGAGATGTGTTTTGATTTACGTTTGGGCGAGACGGCAAAATACGCGAAAGAGCACGGTTACCAATATTTTGCCTCGACCCTGACTGTCGGGAGAAATAAAAAAGCCGCGGTTATAAATCCGTTGGGAGAAAAATGGGCAAAACAATTCGGCCTTCAATTTTTGCCTGAAGATTTTAAAAAAAGAGGCGGGCAGGAAAAGACGCATGAAGAATCGCGCCGGCTGAATTTGTACCGGCAAAATTATTGTGGCTGTATTTTTTCAAAAAGAAAACAGGGTTGACAAAATTATTTTCTTGATATATAAATGTTCGGAGGAGGGGACGATAATGTTCGAAGATGACGAAATCTGCGAGGGAAAATTCGTCCGCTGGAGGGATCCGCAAAACGCGGAGATCTATGGCATCGGAGAAGGACAGTTTCTTGTTATGAGAGTAAAAGAAGACAAGGTAGCACCCCGTTGTACTTGCGGTGGCGAGGGCGGCGGTTTGCTCGATGATGGACACAGCCAACTCTGCGAGATTCGGGCAAAAGAAGTCGTGGCAACTTTTATTACCATTCTCGCGGGTGGCCGGCATAGGTCGCTTCCCGAGGATTTGTTCGAGGCAGTGCTCGAGCCGTGGAGGTAATAGTTCTTCGCGATGGCCAGCAACGCCGTCGCTTTTTTTGTTGACAAACGCGATTATCGAGAATAAGGTTTAGCTGTTGGCGAAAGGAGAAAAGCCATGGCCGAAGAAACTCGTGAAATTCCCTTTCGAGTTCCGCACGGGGAGCCGCGCAAGACGATCCGTGGCACGATTCGCGTGGCGGGTGAAGAGGTGACTGCCGAATGGCTTGAGTGGTACCCCGATTACGGTCACCGCGTCCTCAAGGTCATTGGGGACACTCTCGGCTATCCGGTTATGGGTAGCGTTCATGATGCGGGTCATGGTCGCTGTTCCGTCGCGCTTCGGAGAGCCACGCCGGGAGAGGCGGCGACCATCGCGAGAATCGCCGCCTGTGAGAAAGTGGACCAAAGGCCCATGCCGCCCTACGCGCGCCTCGAAGAGATGCGCCAGGACTTCGAAGGAGCAGGAGTGCTTCCGGAGGCCTGGAGCGAGCAGACCAACACGGTCATCGGCCCCATGGAACATTTCTGGTGGACCGTGGACGTCTCGAATTCCGATCGCGTCGCTCGTCTCTCCGAGAAGTGGACGATCCAGGCGGAGAAAGACTGTCTCGCCGCGGCGCGAGAAGGAAAGTGGCGGGAAGCCTACTTTGCCGCCGAACTGGCCGTTGGCGAAGCGCCTGCGGGAAGGCGAGCGGAAGCGGTGGCGTTCCACGTCGTCACGACGGCGAATTGGAAGGCGCCAGAACATACCGTGCCGGCGGAAGAGCGGCTGGAGGAGACTGTAGCTGATTTCTGCCGTTCATACGGAGCGGATTTCGCTTGCGAACTTCAGCGGCAAATTGACCGGCTTTCCTGTCTGATCGGGTTTGCAGGAGCCGCGCTTGAAGTGAAGGAGATCCTGCGGTCGTATCTCGCGAGGCATCCGAAGGACTGTGACTCGAGACTCGTGAAGATCGTGGAGGAAAAGTAGGAAGTAGCAGGTGCTGGCCAAATTGCGCAACGGCGTAATCGGCCAGCTTTTTTTGTTGACAAGCGAGCGAGGGAAATAAAATTTCAATTTTATTTCCGGGCGAGCGCGGATAACACGCAGTATTTTGACAAACGTAGTTTTATTAATTAAGGTACATGCAGCGAAGGAGGAGAAGATGTCCAACCTCGTTTGGTTCAAGGATGAGAAGCGCGGGATTACGGGCAGGATTTACGTCGGAAGGATCTCTGCCGATGATCCCGAGCGGTTCAGTACAATGTGCTACGTGTGCCAGCCGGCGGATATCCGCTACGTCGCGGAAGCCGCGAGCCAGGCGTTGGGTTTCCCCGTGGAAATCAGCAGCATGATTCTTTTCAGCGGTTACTACAGGATCGAATTCTTGAGAGTTTCTTCCGAGGAACTGGCGCTTCGGGAGAAAATTGCTGCCCACCAGGCAGTGGAATACTGGTTCGTGCCGCGCTGTAAGCTGATGGGGGTGATGGCCGAAGACCTCGGTCAAGCCATCTTGCACAAGTACACAGGTGTCCTGGACGGCGATTTCGACGTGGCGACCTGGGTGGTGGACGTCTCTGGGGTCAGCCCGGCCCTTCTCGCGAAGTGGGTTGACCAAGCTATCGAGATCGTCTTCGAAACGCTGCGGGCGTCGTTCCACGAAGTGAATTGTTATGAGGCATACGCCACACTCATGATTGCGTCAAGCCGCAATCCCGAGTACCGAACGGCCGAAGTCGCGGCGCTAGGGGCGATCTACAAGGATCAACGTTGCTCTCCGGTCGAAGCAAGGGAGGAAATAATTTCCCTTTGCCGGACGCGCGGCGTGGAGTTTTCCCGTGAACTTCAGAAGGCCTTCGAGGGCAGGCTCTCCGGGCTTTTCCGCGGCTGGACGCTTGACGTCCGGGAGATTCTCCGCAGTCGTCTTGACGACGGAGTATCGGGCGGAAGAGAGGGAAATCCCGAACTCGCGGAGATTGAGCGAAGTTTGTAGGGGGATGATGATGGCTGGCCAGGTTGCGACGTAATCGTGATCGGCCAGCTTTTTTTATTTTGACAAACGCGTTGGATTTGATAAAATTTAAATATGCCAAGAAAGGAGGCATGACATGACGGGCAGGGAGGAGCCCCGAAAGGATGGATACCCTCTCGCAACAAGGATGAGAGAGGGCACCCGCCCAGGGTCAGGGAGATCGAACATCCGGATGTCGGACATCGTGAGACGAGGTCTGAATCCGGACGATGCGAGTGTGGAGTTCGTGCCACCGAATGACGGCGCGCCAAGACAGTCGTTGGCGGAGTTCTTCGGCGACCAATACGATCCGTAGATCGTGGAGGGTGCTGGCCAAATTGCGCAACGGCGCGATCGGCCAGCTTTTTTTATCCCTTGTTTTTATAATGAATTTATTGTAAAATTGAGTAATTATGGTTAGAAAAGTCAAAAAAGTTATTATAGCAATGTCCGGTGGAGTTGATAGTTCGGTGGCGGCTGCACTTTTGAAAAAGAAGGGCTATGAGGCGGCGGGCATATTTATGAAATTCTGGGCGGAAGAAAAGCCCCCTCGATCCCCCTTTATCAAAGGGGGAGGTAAGGGGGATTTAAATAGTCTAGAAAATCGCTGCTGCTCTTTTGAAGCGTATTCCGATGCGCGGCGGGTGGCGAATAAACTTGGCATTTCGCTTTATACCCTGAACATGAAAGTTCCGTTTAAGAAATTGGTGGTTGATTATTTTTTAAAAGAATATCAATCCGGCCGGACGCCGAATCCATGCGTGGAATGTAATCGGTTCATAAAATTCGGCGAGCTGTTGTGTAAGGCGAAAGCGATAGGCGCGGAATACGTCGCTACCGGACATTACGCGAGAATCAGCGGCGGTAAATTGCTGAAGGGAAAAGATCCAGAAAAAGATCAATCATATTTTTTGTATACTTTGACGCAAGATAAATTGAAACATCTTTTATTTCCGGTTGGCGATTATGCTAAACCGCGGGTAAGGCAGATGGCCAAAAAATTCGGCTTGCCGGTGCACGCGAAAAAAGACAGCCAGGAAGTTTGTTTTGTCGGAGCGAGCTTAAAGAATTTTTTAAAGAAATATCTAAAAGCTAAAAGTGGGAAAATCGTGGAATCGGAAAGCGGAAAAGTTTTGGGCAAGCATGACGGCCTGCCATTTTACACAATCGGCCAGAGAAGGGGGCTGAAGCTCGGCGGCGGGCCGTGGTATGTTGTGAAAATCGATACAAAAAAGAATATTTTGTTAGTCAGCCGCGACCAGAAAAAATTATTGTCAAAAGAATTAATCGCCGGAAAAGTAAATTGGGTTTCCGGTAGTGCGCCAAAATTGCCGCTTCGCGCGAAAGTGAAAATCAGGTACAAACACAAAGAAGCACCGTGTGTGATTAAAAAAATCGGGAATAGCAGGCTTCAGCCTGCGTATAAAATAATTTTTGATAAACCACAGCGGGCAGTTACGCCAGGACAATCGACTGTCTTTTACAAAGGTGACGAAGTGCTTGGCGGGGGAATTATCGAAGTATAAAGTATTTGGTATTTTGTATTTAGTATTTTTGAAATTTTATTTATACTAAATACCAGATACTAGATACTAAATACCACTTTATGACAGCTCAAGAATTGCGAGAAAAATTTTTAGACTATTTCAAAGCGCACGGCCACGCCGTGCTGCCTTCGGCTCCTTTGATTCCGGAAAACGATCCGACCGTACTTTTTACGACCGCCGGGATGCATCCCTTGGTCCCATTTTTGCTTGGCGAGAAACATCCGGCCGGGAAACGCCTCGTGAGCGTGCAAAAATGTATTCGGACCGGAGATATTGACGAGGTTGGGGACAATTGGCACGGAACATTTTTCGAAATGCTTGGCAACTGGTCGCTTGGCGATTATTTCAAGGAAGAGGCAATCAAATGGAGTTGGGAATTTTTAACCGATAAAAAATGGTTGGGGCTTGATCAAAATAAATTGGCCGTTTCGGTTTTTGCCGGAGACGAAGACGCTCCGTTCGATAAAGAGGCCTACGAGCTTTGGCGGGATTTAGGCGTTTCCGAGGGTAGAATCGCCAAATTAGGAAAAAAAGATAACTGGTGGCCGGCTGGCGGCAAACTCCCCGGGCCGCAAGGGCCGGATACGGAAATGTTTTATTGGGCGGGTGAAGGAGGCGCGCCGGGAAAATTCGATCCTCAAAATAAAAATTGGGTGGAAATTTGGAACGACGTTTTCATGCAATACAATAAAACCGCCGAGGGAAAATACGAACCGCTGGCCCAGAGAAATATTGATACCGGCATGGGGCTCGAGCGGACAATCGCCGTGCTTGATGGTAAAAAAAGTATTTACGAAACCGAAGTTTTGGCACCGCTGGTTAAAAAAATAGAAGAAATGGCCGGGGGAGACAGCGAGAAAAAATCAGTCAGAATTCTCGCCGATCATGTCCGGGCGGCGACTTTTGTTCTTGGCGATCCAATCGGAGTCGTCCCGTCAAATATTGGACAGGGCTACATCTTGCGTAGATTTATCCGTCGGGCAATCCGCCACGCCAAGAAACTCGGGATAGATGTAAAAAAGGACGTGACTGTGCCGTTGGCCGAAATTGTGATTGATTTATATAAAGATGAATATCCGGAATTATCGGAGAAAAAAGATAAAATTTTGAGCGAGCTGCAAAAAGAAGAGGATAAATTTGATAAAACTTTGGAAAGAGGGCTGAAAGAATTTGAAAAAATAGAAAAAATTACCGGCAAAGACGCCTTTAATCTTTTTTCTACTTACGGATTTCCCCTGGAGCTGACAGAAGAATTGGCGCGCGACAAGGGCATGCAGGTTGATATCGGCGAATTTGAAGAAGAATTTAGGAAACACCAGGAACTGTCCCGCACCGCTTCAGCTGGACAATTCAAAGGCGGTTTGGCCGATTCGTCCGACGAAGTGAAGCGGCTGCATACGGCGGCCCATTTAATGCTCGCTGCCTTGCGGAAAGTTTTAGGCGATCACGTGGAACAGAGAGGCAGCAACATAACGGCCGAAAGACTGCGTTTTGATTTCTCCCATCCGCAAAAAATGACGCCGGAAGAGATTAAGAAAGTGGAAGATTTGGTCAACGGGGAAATAAAAAAGAATAGTCCGATTGTTTGCGAGATAATGCCGGTGGCCGAAGCGAAAAAGAAAGGAGCAATGGGTATTTTCGGGAATAAATACGGCGAGCAGGTTAAAGTTTATTCTGCCGGTGATTTCAGCAAGGAAATCTGCGGCGGGCCGCATGTCGGAAATACCGGCGAGCTCGGGACTTTTAAGATAATAAAAGAAGAGGCCTCCAGCGCCGGAATAAGGCGGATAAAGGCGGTTTTAATTAAATAATTTGAACAAACTATGGAGATCGAGTCATCAGATGAGTTGAATTTTAAACTCTTACCTCCACCGGCCGGATTGCCAAAATATTCCGAGGAATCAAAGTCCGAAATTTCTTATTTTGCTAAAACTAATTTTAGCAGCAGTCTCTACAGATCTTCCGAGCCGTTCGGCATCAAGCGCTCCGACCGCGGCCGGCACGTTTACGTTATAGGAAAGAGCGGGATGGGCAAGACTTATCTTTTAGATCAACTGATTCGCTATGATGTTTTGTTTGGTCATGGTTTGGCAGTTTGCGATCCGCACGGCGATTTGGCTAAAAGTATTGTAAATTTTATTCCGGCTTCAAGAGCTGATGATGTTATTTATATTGATCCCCACGACCTTGACCGTCCCGTTGCCTTCAATCCTTTTGGTTCGGTGCCAGTAGAATACAGACAGGTAGTTTCTCAAGGGTTGGTGGAAATTTTTAAAAAACAATTTGCCAGTACCTGGACGCCGCGCATAGAGCATTTATTTCGTTTCGCCGCGTTAGCTATGCTTGAATATCCCGAAGGCACGCTTTACGGCTTTCTGCAGCTGTTGACAGACGCCCATTATCGGCAGAAGGTTTTGGAAAATATTAAAGACGAGGTGGTAAAAAGATTTTTTTCAGTGGAATTCGCCAGTTTTAGTCAGAAATACGATCAAGAGGCCATAACCCCGCTCACTAATCGCCTGGGACAATTTTTTTCCGATCCTCTGATGCGGGCGATTTTTTCCTGCAAGGAGAATAAAATTGATTTCGATGAAATAATAAATCACGGAAAAATTTTGATAATCAACGCTTCGAAGGGGAGCCTGGGGGAGGAAAACAGCGCTCTCTTCGCTTCCTTCTTTTTAACAAAGATAGAACAAATGGCCATGGCCCGCTCGACTATGGCCGTGGAAGAACGCAGTCCATTTTATTTGTATGTTGATGAATTTCAAAATGTAGCCACAAGATCTTTTATCTCCCTCTTCTCCGAGTCGCGAAAATACGCGGTGAATATTACCGTGGCCAATCAATATTTGGAACAAATTTCCAAGGATTTGCAGGAAGCAATTTTTGGCAACATTGGAACCTTGATTTGTTTTCGCGTGAGCGGTTCCGATGCCGAACGCATTGTTCAGGAATTCAGGCCGGTCCTTGAACCGCACGATCTTATTAACATAGGTCTTAGAGATTTTTATATTAAGATGTCTTTCGGTGGAAAAACAACGCCGCCTTTTTCCGCCGTTACTTTGGATTTAGAACCTCCGCCGTGGCCGTCCAACGCCGAGCTAATTTTAAAAAATACCAAAGAGAAGTATGGGCAGGATAATCCACAAGCCAATGTTGAAGAAAAGAAAGCTCCCGAAGACGCGGAAGAACCTCTGCCTCCGCCGGTCTAAAATAATAATCTTTTATGCCTTCAAACACTCCGCAATTCAATGAATTATTGGCCAAACAATACGCCCTGGCCAAACCAGGCGCACGTGTTTGCGTTGAAACCGGTGAAGCATTTGAAATTAAGCCGGATGAATTTGATTTGTATAAAGATTTGAACGTACCCCTGCCAAGCGTCGCGCCGTGGGTGCGTTTTCGCCGCCAGAGAGCGCAGATTGGCGGGATAGATTTATTCCGCCGCGTCGGACCAAGCGGCGAGGCACTCATCACCATGTATGACCCGGAAAGTGAAGCGATAGTTTTGCCGGTCGAAAATTGGCACTCCGACGAATTTGACCCCATGCGGTATGGCAGAGAGGTTGATCCGGATAAATCTTTCTTTCTGCAGTGGAAAGAATTTTCCCGTTCGGTCCCTCGGCCGGCATTGATACAGGATCCCACGAGCCAAAACAGCGCTTGGTCTATTTATGAATTGTCGTTTAAGGATTGCTACTCAACCTTCGGCGGCGTGGAAAGCGAAGGAGTGATGTACGCCGATTTTTCGGTCAGATCAAAAAATTCCGTTGACATAATGTCCATAGCCAATTCCGAGTGGTGTTACGATTGTACGCAATGTTTTGCCTGTAACAGGGCATTTTTTTCGGAACGTTGCGGCCGGTGTTTTGATATATATTTTTGCTTAAACTGCACCAACTGCAATGATTGTTTCGGCTGTACTAATTTGAAAAATAAAAAATTTTGTTTTTTGAACGAACAATTAACCGAGGAAGAATATAAGAAAAAATTTAACGAGATAGATCTCAAAAACGCGGATAAGGTGGAATTTTGGCAGGAAAAAGTTAAGCCGCTCTGGGACAAAGCTTACCGCCGGGCCAATGATAATTTTAAATCGGAGAAGGTGGAAGGCGACGATTTGATCAGTTGTTCCGATGTCCGCGGCGTTTCCATTATCGCAAGCAAACATGTTTACAACGGTTTTGACATGGGGAACGTGGAAGATTCATGCGACTTGAGCACTTGCTCTTTTATGGAGAGATCGACCGAGCTGCTTGTGTGTACCAATGGCTACGAAAATAAAATGGTTTTGAATTGTTGGGATTGCATAGATATAGAATATAGCGAACTCTGCACCGCTTGCGAACACTGTTTTGGCTGTATCGGCTTAAAACATAAAAAGTTTTGTATTTTTAACCGTCAGTATGAAGAAGGGGAATATTGGCTTTTGGTTGATCGGATTAAAAGAGAGATGTTTCTTCGCGGCGAATACGGAGATTTTTTCCCTTATTTCACTTCGCTTATGGCCTACAATACCTCGCACGCTGACGCGCTATATCCGCTATCCCAGAGTGAAGCCGAAAAATTGGGAGCTCGCTGGTATGATTTCAGAAAAGAATTGCCTAAAGATATTTCTTCGGTGGAAAAAATGCCGGTAAATTTGGATGAGGTGAGTGACGAAATTTTAAAAAAGTCTTTTCTTTGCCCCGAGAGCGGCCGGATTTTCCGTATCGTCAAACCGGAGTTGGAATTTCATCGTAAAATGAAGATTGCCCTGCCTCAGCTGCATCCGGTCGTCCGCCGAAAAAAAAGATATAAACAATTATTGCCGTTTCATTTATATGAACGTAATTGTTTAAAATGTAACAAGAAAGTTTTGACAAGAATCAGCCCGGAACTGCCTTTTTCCGTGCTTTGTGAAATTTGCCATGAAGAGGCGGTTTTGGGGCGTTAATTTCCGTTGTTTGACAGAAAGCAGGATATTTTGTACAATATTACTTGACACCTTTTAAGGGAGATAATATAATAGGTACGAGCGTAAAACAACTGAATTTTCTAGAACTGGGGACTCGAAAAGAGGATTCCGGGTTCTGCGGTTTTTGTTTTAGTTATAAAAGGTAAGATTAAAAAACAAATCACCTTATGGTGCAAGACAAAAGTAAGGAGTTTATCGAGGTTACCGGTCAAGTCGAAGAACTTTTGCCGGCTGCTTCGTTCAAGATTAAGCTTGAGGATGGTCATACTATTCTCGGGCATCTTTCCGGGAAAATGAGATTGAACAAAATCAGGCTGCTTCCCGGGGATAGAGTAAAAGTAGAAATGACACCCTACGATTTGACTAAAGGAAGAGTCGTTTATAGATTTTAAAAAATTATGAAAGTAAGAACTTCGGTTAAAAAAATTTGTCCGGCTTGCAAGGTCGTAAAACGCGGCAAGCGGATTTTTGTAATCTGTAAAACCCCCAAGCATAAACAGAGGCAAGGGTAATCATTAAAACTATGGTCGTAAGAATCGCGGGATTAGTTATCCCTCCAAATAAAAGAATAGAAATTGCTTTGACTTATTTATATGGTATTGGCCGTGCGCAGGCGAATAAAATTTTGGCTTCGGCCAAGATCAGTCCTGACACGAGAACGCAGGCCCTGACGGAAGAAGAAATAGGCAAGCTGAGAGAAATTATTGAGAAAAATTATAAAGTAGAAGGCGACCTGAAGAGAGATGTTTTCAGTAATATTAAAAGATTAAAGGAAATCGGGGCTTACCGGGGCACGAGGCATGCCCGCGGTCTTCCGGCCCGCGGCCAGAGGACGAAAACCAATTCTCGGACCGTCCGCGGAAATGTCAGAAGAACCATGGGAAGCGGCCGTAAGCCGGCCGGACAAAAGACATAACATTATAATTTATTTATGGCAGACGAACAAATAAAAACAAATGAAGTGGCCGGCGGCGAAGAAAAAAAGGCAGCCGGGAAAACTGATAGCGCCGAAGCTAAAGCCAAAGTCGCAAAACCCAGAAAGAAAAAAGTAGTGAGACATGTTCCGATCGGCAGGGCGTACATCCAGGCGACTTATAACAATACTATTGTCAGTTTAACCGACCAAAATGGTAATGTTTTGAGCTGGTCAAGTTCTGGTTCTTGCGGTTTCAAGGGACCTAAAAAATCGACTCCTTATGCGGCCGGCATTGTCGTCAAGGATGCGGCAGATAAAGTTATCGATTATGGCCTTAAAGAACTTAGCGTTTTTGTTAAAGGAGTCGGGTCCGGCCGCGAAGCGGCGGTACGCGCCTTAAACGCCAACGGGTTCAATATTTTATCAATTAAAGACATGACTCCGATCCCGCACAACGGTTGTCGGCAGCCGAAACCAAGGAGAGTATAATAGAATATGGCGAGAAATTTAAAATCAAAATGCGCGCGATGCCGCAGAGAAGGTGAAAAGCTTTTTTTAAAGGGTGAGCGTTGTTATATGGCAAAATGCGGTGCGGTCCGCCGCCCTTATCCGCCGGGAATGCACGGGCCGAAAGGCAAGTCGCGTCTTACCGGTTACGGAACCCAGCTCAGGGAAAAACAGAAGGCAAAGCACATCTACGGAATTTTGGAAAGACAATTCAGAAATTATTTTGATAAAGCAAGCAAGAAAAGAGGAGATACGAGCGAATTTTTGCTCCAGTTAATCGAGATGAGGTTTGATAATACGGTTTATCGTCTTGGTTTAGGCAAATCACGCCAGCAGGCGCGCCAGCTTGTCAATCATGGGCTTTTCTTCGTGAACGGCAAAAGGGTGACCATCCCGGCTTACCAAGTAGAAGTCGGTGATATTATTTCGATAAAACCGAGCGCCGCCAATAAGAAAATTTTTCAGAATTTATCCCAAACTTTGCAGAAACACGAGGCTCCGGTTTGGCTTTCACTCGATAGCGCCAAGCTGGAAGGCAAAGTTGTCCGTAAACCGACCAAGGATGATGTCAAAACTCAATTTGACCTCAAAATGATTATTGAGTTTTATTCACGTTAATAAATTAAGAGTTTTAAAAATTTTATTATGGAGCCAATCATTTTACCCTCCAAAATAGAAATCAAAAAAGGAAAACTTCCGAACGAGGCAGTGGTTACCGTTGAGCCGTGCTACTACGGTTACGGTACAACTTTAGGCAATGCTCTCAGGCGCGTGATTATTTCCAGTTTGCCGGGAGCCGCGGTAACTGCCGTTAAAATTAAAGGCGTACAGCACGAGTTTTCTACCATTCCGCACGTTAAAGAAGACGTCGTAGAAGTTCTCCTTAATTTGAAGCAGCTTCGGATGAAGGTTCATTCGGCGGAGCCGGTGAGGTTGGTTCTAAGGGCAAAAGGCGAAAGGGAAGCTACGGCGAAGGATATAGAAAAAACTTCCGACGTTGAAATTATTAATACCGATCTGCATATTGTCGAAATGACTAACAAGAACGCCGATTTGGAAATGGAAATTTTTGTCAGTCAGGGCCGCGGTTATGTTCCGGTTGAAGCAAGAGAAAAAGAAAAGCTCGAGATTGGCGCTATCGCCATAGATTCTATTTTCACTCCGATCAAAAATATCGGCTATAAAGTCGAAAACGTGCGCATCGGTGATATTACAAATTACGACAAATTAATTTTGAGCATTGAAACGGACGGGACAATTACTCCGGAAGACGCCTTGGAGCAGGGGGTAAATCTCTTGATTGATCATTTCAATCTTTTCCTCTTAAAGCCGGCAGCCAAGGAAGCCGCCGAAGAAGAAAAACCCGAAGTGAAGGAGGAAATTTCTAAAGCGAAGGAAGATAAAAAGGAAGAAGGGGCCGTTGCCGAAGAAAAACAGAAGAAGAAAAGAGGGAGACCCAAGAAAGTTAAATAGTTTATAGCCTGCCTGCCGGTAGGCAGGTTCATGGTTCATAGATAAATTTATGAGGCATAGAAAAAAAGGAAAAGTTTTAGACAGAAAAGCCGGACCGCGCAAAGCGTTACTTAGAAATTTGGCGGTTAGTTTGATTTTGTATGAAAAAATACAAACAACCAAGGCCAAGGCAAAAACTTTAAAACCGATCGTTGAAAGATTAATCACCAAGGGCAAGGCTAATACGCTCGCGGCGAGACGCAATCTTTTGAAGTATTTGTACAAGGAGGCTGCCGTAAAAAAAATTCTTGAGGACATTGGTCCAAGATATAAAGACAGAAAAGGCGGATACACGAGAATTTTAAATCTTGGCCGGCGGGCGGGGGACGCGGCGGAAATTGTTCAAATTGAACTAGTGTAAATTTATGTCCCGTTAGAAGTCCTTGATGGAAAAATTTTAGAAAAATTTTTCCTTGTGGTGGGGCGACGGGATTAAGCATAATATTTTTAAGAAAAAAAATAACAAAACTAAAATAACAGACTTTTAACGGGATATGCCAAAAGCAATTATAAAAAGACAAACCCATACGATAGACGCGGCCGAGTTTACGCTCGGCAGATTGGCGGCAAAGGCAGCCCTGCTTTTGCGCGGCAAGGGGAGAGCTTCTTTCCGTTTTGATGTTGACCAGGGTGATTTTGTAAACGTCATTAACGCCAAAAAAGTAAAATTTACTGGGAAAAAATTTACCCAAAAGAAATATTTTTGGCATACTTTCTATCCGGGCGGAGTCAAGCAGCCGACCATAAGAGAATTGTTTGAGAAGAGTCCGAGAAAAGTTATCTGGAAAGCCGTTTGGGGCATGCTTCCTAAAAATCGGACGAGGAAGAAAATAATCAAAAGGTTAAAAGTTACTGAATAGATAAAATATGACAGCAGAAATTAAAAAACCAAAAAAAACAACAAAGGCGGTAAAAGCGGCAAAACCGGCGAAGAAAGTTGTGAAGAAAAAAATAGTTCCGGCTAAAGCGGGAGTGGTTGAAGAAAAAGAAATAATACTTGAAGAAGAAAAAATGACCGAAGAAAAAAAATCTGGATACCTTTACGCGGTTGGCAGGAGAAAACAGGCGATTGCTACCGTTAAACTTCATAAAAACGGCAAGGGCAAAATAACCGTTAACGGAAAATTTTATACAGAATATTTCCCGACAGACGATTTAGAGCAGATTGTTTCCGCGCCTCTGAAATCGGTTGGCCAGGCGGATAAAGTCGATATTGAGGCAAAAGTTTTATCCGGCGGAAAGCACGGCCAAGCCGAAGCGGTTCGTTTGGGTATTTCCCGGGCATTGGTGCTTCTGAACATTAATTTTAAAAAGAATTTGAGAAAAGCTGGATTTTTGACCCGCGACCCGAGATCGAAAGAAAGAAAGAAACCAGGGCTTAAGAAGGCGAGACGAGCCCCGCAGTGGCAAAAGCGTTAAGCTTTTGACGCGAGGACAGGGAAGGGGTCGGGAAACGGGAGTTTCCCGTGGCGGAAAGATTAAAACCGAGGGGTTTTAAGGAGGAGTGTAGCGACGACCCCGCATTGGCAAAAGCGTTAAGCTTTTGGCACGAAGACAGTGTGATTTTCCATGTTATAATAAAAGGGACGTTAATCCGTCCCTTTTTCGTATGAAACTATCTGAATTTAATTTTAATCTCCCCAAAAATTTAATCGCCCAAAAACCGGCTTCGCCGCGCGACGCCTGTCGGTTAATGGTGCTTGATCGTGAAAAAGAAACTGTCCGGCACGATCGGTTTTATAATCTCGGAAAATATCTGAAGGCGGGCGATGTTTTAGTTTTGAATAATTCCAAAGTTCTTCCGGCAAGGCTGATTGGCAAAAAAGCCACGGGCGGAAAGGTGGAAATATTGCTCCTGAAACAAGTTTCGCCGGCTTCATGGCAGTGTTTGGTCGGTTTTGTGCCGATAGCTAAACAGGTTGGTTTGAAAATAAAGTTTAGTGGAAAATTAAGCGGTGAAATTATCAAACGGGCAGGGGATATGGCGGTCGTTAAATTTAATTTGAGCGGCGTCAAGCTGATGGAACAAATTTTAAAGATTGGCCAGCCGCCCACGCCGCCGTATATTAAAAGATTAGCCAAGAGTTCGGAATATCAAACTGTGTACGCGGAGAAATTGGGATCGGTAGCGGCTCCCACGGCAGGGATGCATTTTACAAAGCCATTGATGAATAAATTGAAAAAGATGGGTGTGCGGATCGAATACATAACACTTCATGTCGGGCTTGGCACTTTTCAGTCGGTGAAAGAGGAAGATATTACCAAACATAAAATTCACAGCGAGTATTTTGAATTGGATAAAAAAACCGCCGAGCGGCTGAACGAGGCCAAGCGTGCCGGCCGGCGGATTGTTGCCTGCGGTACGACTACAGTGCGGGTTTTGGAACACTGCGCGCGTACCCGATGTCAGACTTCGGGAAGTTCCCGAAGCCTGACATCGGGACTAAGGTTATCGCCCCAGTACGGCGATACGAATATTTTTATTTACCCTGGCTACAAATTTAAATTCACTGATGCCATAATTACTAATTTTCATGTGCCAAAATCAACTTTGATTATGCTCGTCGCGGCTTTCGTCGGAAAAAAATTTGTTGATAAGGCCTATCAAATCGCTATCAGAAAAAAATATAGATTCTATTCATTTGGCGACGCGATGTTGATTTTATAACGTTGACCTTGACAAAATATAAAAATTAGATTAATATAATAGGTTCTTCCTCAAATGGCGCTCCAACCCACCGTATGGAAGATCGCGGCTTAGGGCGAAATGGGTTCGCCACAAATAGCCGCACACGACGGAGGTGGGTAATGCAAGAAGGTAATAACGTGTTCGGTTGGACGCCAAACGAGGAGGTTCAGAAGCTGTGGGAGAATCTGCCGGAGTGGCAGCGTGCGCGAGTATGGAACTCAGAGTTTACATTTGCGAGGCAAGAGTACGCTGAATGGTGCGAGGAGGTGTTCTGCTGTGAGCTCTCGCGGTGGAAGCGCGTGTTGGTGCAACTGAGGTTGGCTAGTATTGCATCGCGAGAGTTTTTTCACATGACTCCGCCTGAACACCTTCTGGGTTCCAAGCCGCCGTTTGACCTCGACGGCCCGCCGCGTTTCCGTCTGACCTGGGCTGGCGTGGCGGCGCTTGTCACGGTTGCCTGCGCAACGCTTGGCACCGTGACTTACCTGCTCTTCGCGTAGAAGTCACCCACAACTTCTCCGAAGTCCTGCCGGCGCAGAAGGTTTTGAACCTTGCGCCGGCCTTTTTTATTGATTTTTTTCGTCTGTATGGTAAGGTAAAAGGTAAATCGATTTCCCAAAGGAGGAGGGGAATGAAAGAACAGAAAAAGCCTCTTCACAATCAGAGCGAATGCGCTCGCCTGACCGAGGCCGAGCTCGATAATCTTGGCGTCGTGCTTTCCGCTTACCGCTCTTTTCGCGGCGACCGGCGTCAGCATATCGCCTATGTCACGATGCCAATTACGAGCGGCAGGCGTTTGTGCAACGCTCTGAAAAAGCACGGTGCAAAAAGCGCCGCTGAACTCGCGGCTAAGATCGGGGATGAAACACTTTGGCAGTCCGTGATCAAGCCAAACATTGACGAGGGAATTGCCTTGGCCGATCGTCTTGGCAGTAGCAAGTCCCTGCTCTTCGTCGCGCCTTCGGTTTTCAGTGCCAAATGCTGGCAATGGTCGCAGGACGCCTATATGTCGCTTTGGTATCGCGTTCTGGGCGAGATGGCCGGAGCGCATTACCTCGCGGATGGCTGGGAATACTGCGTCGGCGGTGTGAAAGAAGCGATGTTTTCCATGGCCATGCAGTGGCGCATATTCCGGCGTTACAATATCCGCGAAATGGCGCGGGTCTGGGGCCTGCAAAATTTTCATCCCGGCATGAGCGCGCGGGAGGAAATGGCCGAACTCGAACGCATGTGGATGATTCGCCTCTATGACGAGCGCGGCCAGGAATTGCGCATCGACCAGATCTTGGCAATGGTCGTCAAGGCAATCAAAGAATTAGCAGGGGACGGCCTGCCATACGATGACCTACTCGGCCCCGCCTGGAACTTGAAGAAGATGCCTATTTTGTCGCCGCTCATCGGCGGCGGCAATTGGGGCGACGAACCGTTTGTTCCGGAAGTTACAAGCACGTACGTGAAGGCGGCAGATGAGCTCGAGGCATTCGAGACTCACCCGTAAATGCGGTAAGGCAGTCGAGATAACGACGCAGACAGCGGTTTGCGTCGTTCTTTTTATTGATTTTTTAGCGAATTTACGGTAGAATTAGATAACTATTTATGGCGCACGAACCAGGGAAAATAGCGAAAAATACGATATATCTGACGATTGCCACGGTTGGACAAAAAGTCCTGGCTTTTTTGTATTTTATAATGATTGCCCGGCTGGCCGGGGTTGAAGGCACGGGCAAGTATTTTTTTGTTGTTTCTTTTACGACAATTTTTTCAATTTTTGTCGATTTGGGTTTGTCCTCGGTCTTGATCCGTGAAACGGCTAAGAATAAGGAGGTGGCAGGAAAATATTTAGGTAATATTTTAGGAGCCAAATTAATTCTCGGCGTCCTGACATACCTCGCGGTTATCCTGACAATTAATGTCATGCAGTATCCCACGGCGACGAAATTGATGGTTTATCTTTCCGGTATTGTCATGCTTTTGGATTCGTTCAATGTGACTTTTTACGCCATTTTCCGTGGCCGGCAAAATCTGCGCTATGAGTCAATGGGTGTGGTAATAAGCGAGGCAATGATTATTATTTTTGGCGGTATAAGTTTGGTTCTTCACGCGCCGTTGTATTTTTTACTCTTGGCGTTAATGTCCGGCAGTATCTTTAATTTTTGTTTTTCCTCAATTTTACTCTTGAAAAAAACCGAGGTCAGGCCGCACTTCGCCTGGGATAAAAATATCCTAATAACACTTTTAAAAATCGCTTACCCTTTCGCCCTGGCTGGAATTTTCGTAAAAGTTTATTCTTACCTCGACTCAGTTCTGCTTTCAAAAATGGTAGGGGACGCGGCGGTCGGCTTTTGGAGCGTGGCATATAAATTGACTTACGCTTTTCAATTTATTCCCATGGCTTTTGCCGCGGCAATGTTCCCGGCCATGAGCGCCTATTTCGTCCAAGACAGGAGCCGGTTGAAGCAAACTTTTGAGCGGGCGATTTTTTATTTGGCCATTCTGGCTGTTCCGATTTCTTTTGGCATTTTCTCCCTGGCTCGGCCGTTAATTTTGACTCTATACGGCGAGGCTTATACTGCTTCGATCTTACCGCTCCAAATCGCCATTTTTGCGGTTATTTTTATTTTTTTGAACTACCCGGTCGGTTCGCTCCTTAACGCCTGCGACCGGCAGATGACAAATACCCTGATTATGGGTTTGAGCATGAGCTTGAACGTGATTTTAAATATTATTTTAATCCCGCGGTTTAGTTTTGTCGGCGCGGCAATTTCCGCGGTAGTTTCACACGCGGTTTTGTATATTTTGGGGATGGTTTTTTCAAATAAAATCGTGGTTTATGATAAAAAATTTATTTTCGGATCATTGGCTAAAATTTTTATTTCGGCCGCGGCCATGAGCGCGGTAATTATTTATTTGAATAATTTTATTTCTTTTTGGTTCCTGGTCCCCATTGGCGGTTTAATTTATTTCGCTGCTCTTTATTTGTTGCGCGGGATCGGTAAAGAAGATTTGGCAGGCATTTTGAAGGCGTTAAAAAGGAAGCCGGCAGTAGAGATGATTGACGGCGAAAAGGAGAAATATGAAAAAAATACTGATCGCGACAATTGAATTTCCGCCGCAAAGGGGAGGTGTGGCAAATTACCTGGCTGGCCTGATCGGGGCGCTGCCGCCCGATAAAGCGGCAGTTTTGGCTCCAAAGATGGCTGGCGTCGAGCAATTTGACGGTGGTAAACCTTATAAAATTTATAGAAAAAATTTAGTAAGTCACTTACCGTTTGTTTGGCCGAAATGGCTGCTGACGATTTGGCATTTATGGCGGACGGCAAGGAGGGAGAAGGCGGAGGCAATTTTGGTAGGCCAGGTTTTACCGGTCGGGACAGCCGCTTATTTTCTTAATAAAATTTTTGTCTTGCCTTATTTTGTCTCCTGCCATGGCATGGATATTTTGACGGCGGCGGAATCGCCCCGCAAGAAAAAGTTGATGAGTAAAATTTTTGAACAGGCGTCCGGTATTATAGCAAACAGCGAATTTACAAAAAAAGAGCTGATTGGATTAGCTGTTCCAGAAAATAAAATTACGGTTATCTATCCCTGCCCTGGCAAAGAAGAGGGGATTGGCCGGGAAAAAGTTGAGGAAATCAGAAAGAAACTTGGCTTAGCCGATAAAAAAATAATCCTCACCGTTGGCCGGCTGGTGGCGCGCAAGGGACAAGATAAAGTGATTGAGGCAATGCCAAAAATTTTAGAAAAAATTCCCAACGCTATTTATGTTATTGTAGGCAATGGACCCGAGCGAGAAAAGTTACAAGTTTTAAGTTCCAAGTTTCAAGATAATATTTTGTTTGCCGGCGAACTTTCCGAGGCCAAGAAAATAGCGTTTTATCAGCTCTGCGACGTTTTTGCCATGGTTCCTCGCCAGATCGGCCCTGACGTAGAGGGTTTTGGCACAGTTTATCTTGAAGCGAATCGTTTCAATAAGCCGGTTATCGCCGGAAGGAGCGGCGGCGTGGCTGAAGCCGTGGCGGATGGCGTTACTGGTTTAATCGTAGAACCGGAAAACATAAATCAAATTGCCGAAGCAGTGATAAAAGTATTGGTTGATAAAAATTTGGCCGATAAACTAGGCGCAGCTGGTCAGGAAAGAGTGGAAAAAGAATTTAGATGGGAAGTTCAGGCGGAAAAGTTGAAGAATATTTTGATTTGATATTTTAAAAACAAAGTGGTATTCTTTCGGGTAGAAGGAGGGTTGACAATGTGTAGGCGCGAAGATGCCCTGGGTCTTGGGGAGTTGAGAGGTGCGATGACGTCTGCGGTAGCAGATGGCGTTTGCCCTGCGGAGATGGCAAAGGAAGTTGTCGAAATTGTCACGCGGGCGCGGCGACAGGCAGAGCAGCTCATCGAGCGATTGAGCCGGCCAGATATCACAAGTTGGGCGCAACTTGTTGAACTCTTTGAGGCGGCTTTGGCGCGAGTGCACACAGGACAACTCATCGACGAGCCGGTTGCGGCGAGTTCTTGCGGGACGGCGGAAGAAAGCGCCGAAAGCATCGCGATGCTACGCGCAGAGGTCGAGGAAGTCATCGCGCAGTTGGAGCCGCAGCATATCGCAGGCAGATTCGGACTCAAAAAGATTTTGGAGGCAGCTCTGGAGCGTGCGCAGGTGTGGCAGTATTTCTACGAGGCGCACTGACACGCAACTACACATGGTCGCTGGCGAACCTTTAGGAACGCCAGTTTTTTTTACACAAAAAAATCTCCCGGTCGAAGAGAGATTTTGTTTTATTTTTTTAGCCTTTAATAATCAGGAAAGTGAGGTAGGTAAGATAGATTACGATAAAGAGTACGCCTTGCCATCGTTCGAGAAGTTTTTTCTTCCCAATAAACATGAAGGCAAAGAGGGCCAAGCTCGCGGCAATCGTCATTAAGACGTCAATGTTGTTGCTTACGCTGAAGGGGAGAGGCCTGATAATTGAGCTAATACCTAAAATAAAGAAAATATTGAAAATATTTGAACCGACAATGTTGCCGACCGCGATGTCGGCGTTCTTTTTGTAGGCGGCTACCGCGGAAGTAGCCAATTCTGGCAATGAGGTGCCGGCCGCGACAATGGTAAGGCCGATTAGAGATTCGCTTACGCCGAGATAAGTAGCAAGCTGCACCGCGCCGTCAACAATCCATTTTCCGCCAAGCACTAAGCAGACAAGACCAAGCCCGATAAACAGTAAGGATTTTGGGATCGGTATTTCTTTTATTGATACTTCTTCTCCGCCGCCTCCCTTCGATATCCCGTAAATATACCACATGAAAATTGCGAAGAAAGCGAGGAGCATTAGGCCGTCAATTCTCGTTATGGCGGAAGAATTAACGTGATCTATCAGAGCGTCGTTAGCCATAAGGCCGATAGCAATTGCCGCAAGAAGAGAAAGAGGAATTTCTTTCCAGACAGTATTTTTTTTGACGGCGAGGGGAAAGATAATCGCCGAAATTCCGAGAATCAGAAAAATATTAAAAATATTGCTGCCTAGAATATTTCCTATGGCAATATCGGTTTTACCTTGGGCGCTGGCAAAAATATTAACAATGAGTTCCGGGGCCGAAGTTCCAAAAGCGACAATCGTTAGGCCGATAACAATAACCGGAATTTTCAGTCTTTTGGCCAAAGACGAAGCGCCATCAACCAGCCAGTCGGCACCTTTGATTAAAATTCCGAAACCCAGAGCAAACAAAAAATAAGTGAGCATAATTATTTTAATTTATCAATAAATTGTTTTATTTTTTCCGTGACTTCGTTTTTCATTGCTTCTTTAGTCAAAAGCGTCATGGTAGCGAGCGGCTTTTGACCGCACAATTTTTCCATTTCGGCAAAAGTTCTTTTGTCGCCATCGCCGCCCATGGTGCAGAAGAAAGCGACTTTTCTAAGTTTTTCTTTGTTTTGTCCTAGATAGGCGCGGATCGGGAGTGACATATTATAAACCCAAACCGGGGTGCCAATAATAACTAAATCATATTGCATCGGATCTTTTATAGTGGGTTTGATGGTGGTAGATTTGCCAAGCGTCGTGTCCCGGCCCGCCATTAAATACCCCATAGCGCCGGAACGGTCCTTGGTGTCAAAAATTTCTTCAATATCACACCGGAGCGTATTGACGATCGTTTCGGCGGCTTTTTTGGTCGTGCCGGTTCGCGAGTAAAAAATAACAAGGGAATTCATAAATTATTTCTTTTTTGCGAAGTAAATATCGGCCTCAATCATTTTATCGTCTTTATAATAATGGTGGATAAAATAGACATTGCCTTCGTTATCGATCGTCGCTTCGCCGGCCAGCGGGGAAAATATTTGTACAGGTTTAGCCCACTCACCATCAACTTTTTTTGATCTCCACAAGCTATAATCTTTATAAGTCCAAAGTTCGTTTTCGTTGGGCGAAAGAGCAGGCCAGCCTTCATCACGTTCAGTATTGACTGCGGCGAGATTTTCCGGCTCCTGCCATTTCCCGTCCACTTTTTTGCTCAGCCAAATATCCAGCCCGCCTTTCCCGCCAGGCCGGTCGGAATGGAAATAAACTTCATTGCCATCGGCAGTAAAATGTAATTCTCCGACTTTGTATTCCGCAGGAAAATCCGCGTTTTTCCAATTTTGCCATTTATCATTTTTAAATTCAGCGGTGAACCAATGAATCCCGTCGTAACCTTCACGCGTGGAGCAAAACCACATTGTGTCGCCGGAGACGAATTCACAGCCATCCAACGCGACTTTATTTTTATCTTGTAAAATTACTCTTTCCGGATTGCTCCAGATATCGCCGGATTTTTTTGTCACATAAATTCCGGTCACGCCGTCCGATAATTGTTTTTCTGCCGGAATTTTTACATCTGGCGTGAAAAAGAAATACAGCGTTTGGCCGTCCGGCAAAACGAAAGATGAATCCTCGGCGCCGGCCGTGTTTACGGGCGAGGGGAGGGGAATCGGATTTTCGTATTCCGCGGAAAGGGATTTCACCGGCGAAGCGTCTGTCACGGGGGTCATTTTTACCGCGTCTGTCGGAATTTTACTTTCTCTGGTCGGAAGTTCCGCTGGCGTTTTTTCACATCCGGCGCCCATCAAAATCATGGCGATGGCCGCGAATAGAAATTTTTTCATAGTAGATTTGTTATATTTTAATTACTCCACCATTCTCCGATGAAGAATATTTTTGAGTCATCTTTGGAAAAAATCGCGGAATGAACCAAAAAATCGGGAGGGAAATAATTTGGCGTAATATTTTTATTATTTGTTCCATCACTCGCCATCATAAAAATATCATACTTTCCTTCGTCTCCCATGGCGGAAACAATATAAACTATTTTGTCTCCAGAATGCGACCAGCTTGCCAGTCCCTGGCTGTATCCGTTGTCAGTCAAACGCGTTTCGTTGGTGCCGTCGCTGTTTATGGCGTAAAGATTGTAGTTTCCGTGCGCGTTGGCGTCGCTCTCCAGCCGTTCAAAAACTATTTTTCCGCCGTCGGGACTCAACCTCGGATCGTAATCGCCAAAAGGCAGATTAGTTTTTCTCCATTCGCCGGCTCTGGGTGGATTAGTTACTTGGGCTAGATTAGTTCCGTCGCTGCCCATAATCCATATTTGGCTGTTTTTCGTGAAGACGATTTTATCCCCGATAGTGTCTATATCCGCGTCATTAGAGCTGGAATCATACAATGGCTTAGCATTACTCCCGTCCGCGTTCATTGTATATATGTCCAAATCTTTTTTTCGCCAGGAAAGAAAATATATTCTGCTATCGTCGGAAGACCACGCGGGATAGGTGTCGAGAACGGAGTTGTCAGTGAGTCTTTGTGGATTTTTTCCATCTGCGTCAATACTCATAATCTCTTCGCGAGTATCAACAGTTCCTTCGGCCGCGCCGCCATTATCGCCGGTTATTTGCGTGAAAACAAATTTGTCTCCGTTATTGCTTAGGCGTAAACCAGAAATTTTTTCAGCACTACCATAAATAAGCTGGACATTTTCGGCGGAAAGATCCAGCGAGTAAATTCCCCATCTTTGTTCGTGGGGGATAATTTTGCTTGTTTGGCCGCACCCAGCGCCAGTCAAAAATAAAACCGCGAGAGTTATGATTGCTAGAGATTTTTTCATTAGATTTTTTTTACGTACAATCCGCACCAGCATTCGCCTTTTTCTTTCCAGGTTTTTTGAATAAAAAAGTTACACGGACAAATTAATTTAAAATCTTCTTGTTGCTTTCCACTCGTCATCCGGCAGGGGCAGAATTTCAGGTGATGTTTTTTTTCGTTATTCAAAACGCCTTGGGCGAGCAACTTGACTCTTTCTTGGTCGGGGTTAAGCCGGAAAGTTTTGTCGGTAGCGAATTCTCTCCAGATTTTTACTAAATTTTCTATTTCTTGGTTGCCCATAGTTTTAAATTATCATAGTTGGTTTCGCCGCAGAGAGCGGTTTTGTTTTCCAAATTTACGAAGGACGGCACGCCCAATTCGCCGCCGCAGGCGTGATTAATCTCGTGGGCGTATTTTCTCATTTTTTCGGCGTTCTTGTCGTCGTTCCAAACTTCTTTTCGCGGAATTTTAATACTCAATTCTTTTTCCAGTTTGTCCACGAGCGGCATCATGGCATGGCAATGCGGGCAATCCTGGCCGTAAAACATGATAAATTTTTCTGGCATAATTTTATTTTGTTAAACCGTTTAGTAAAATTTTAAATTCCTGTTCGTTGATTTGGACGTAGGCATCAGCGGTTTGGCAGGTCGGGCAGATTTTCGGCCAGCCAATTCCGACGTGCAAATCATTGCAGACAATACACCGCCATAATTTTTTTTCTCCAAAATCGGCCAGGCTGGGATTATTTGATTCTTGATAAGATGATTTTTGATGGCAGGTCGGGCAAAGTTCCGGAGCGGATATCCCTATATGGATGTCACCGCAAACGGAGCATTTATAGATTTTTTTCATATTTTTTCTAAATAATCCTTAACCGCGGAAAGAAGCAGGGGATAGATTTTTTTAATCCGCGGGGCGGCCATCACTTCTCTAAATGATACTACTCGTCCCTTAGGAATTTTGATATCTCCAGGAAATTGTTCGCGCGTAAAATCAACTTCTTTTCCATTTGGCAGGCGGTTCCAAAAGTGGGTGACGAGCGGCCGTTTTTTAATCACGGCAAAAAGTATTTTTCCGCCAAGAAGTTCGCGGACAACCGCGGCGGTCACCCGGCATTGGTCGGCCGAAGGATTTTTAGGATCAAATCTTCCGGTCCATGAAGTTTCTTTGCTCCACGCCTCCCTTAGCACCCGCTCTAATTTTTTTATAGTTATTTTTCCGGAAGCCATTTGAAAATATAATTAATTGACCCTTTAATTTAAATTTGCTATAGTTTAATCACTTGGAAGCAGTCAGACTGGCAAGGGCTGCTCGCGCGCCGCGAAGCACGTTTTCGGCGCCAAGTTCTGCTAACCACCAGTTGCGGGGGCCAGAAGCCGGCTGCTAATGGCCTTGTACGCAACGCCCGCAGCGAGAGTCGCCACGCGCGACGATCGCGAGCACACAAACCCGAAGCGAGGTCCAGCCGAGCGCGGACATCGCAGAGTAGCGCACCACGCATGAATCCGGCGTTAGGTCGTCGCATCGACCCGGCGGCGGTACCCGTGGCACAGCGCAAGGGGATGGCTCACTGGTGGTTTATTTTTTTTGTTCACTTATTACTATTCCAAAGTAATCTTCAAGGGCTCTCCGGAGTCCTTTTTGTTTTATCTCTCCGGCAAATTCGGAGCGCTCTTTTTCATTACTTAGTTCGATGGCGTTTGCCAGAGTGTCTGTTTGCTGTTCTGTAATGACAAGACCGCGGAGTGAAAGGGGATCCTTAATTTTTATGTTGTCTATTTTTGTCGTGGAAAAATTAATCTCGGCCAAATCGGAGCCAATAATTTCCCCTTCGCTCAAATTCGCACCAGGGAAGATCGCTTCGTAGCCCGAGCCGCCGCCGAAATCAATATTGGCCCATCTTGTTTTTTTAAAATTTCCGCCGCCGCCGTTGAAATTATAAAGTCCGCCCGAGTCTGCCGCCCCCGGCCGTTCGCCGGATTTTTTTAGTTCCGCGTGGCGCTTGCGCCGGGAAATCAAATCTTCGCTAAATCCAAAGGTCGCGCCCTCTGCCTCAACCCGGCCAAAAATAGCTTCCGGTCCGAAATCGCCAATCGTGGTGTCGGTAAAATCAGCGCGTCGTAGATTTGCCGGTATTTCAACGGTCTTCCCATCCTCCCCCTGTTTTTCTCCGTAGAAACATACGCCGCGGATGTCCGAACCGCGGAAACTTTTTCCCTCAAAATCAAGCCCGGCCAACTCAAGATCTTTCATATCTAAATTTTCCAAATTTTCTCCACGGGCCAGTCTGGCCTCCACTTCTTCGCGGGTCATTTTTTTAAATTTTTCCGCGGCCGCCTCCTGCGGCGCACCTTGTTCAAATTCTGTCATAATTTATTTGTGTTCAAAAATTGCCAATTGATTAAATCCAAACTGAAATTTTTTGTATTTTATTATTGCAAAACCATTTTTTTCCGCCAAGTCATAGATTTCTTTTTCAGTCCAATAATGTTTGTGTTCAGCAATATTTTCTTTATCAGCTAAACCGATGCACGCCATAAAGTTTAAAATCGGTTTTGCTATTTTCGTCGGTGTGGTCAAAATAATTTTTCCATCCGGTTTTAATTTTTCTTTGAATGTTTTAAAAATTTGATAAATTTCAGGAATATTTATGTGCTCAATGACGGCCAGAGCCACGATGGTGTCAAAAGTTTTTCCTTCCATGGCCGAGTGGTCGTAATTGACGAGAGTATATTCGCCCCGGACAAACTTTTTCAATTCGCCCTTGTTGCCTCCGAAATCCAAAACATCACCAACCAAATGGGGGACAGCCAACCTAAACCTCCAATTTTGAAGAAATTTTTCTTTCGGTTTTGAGCTATCAATCATTTTGGCTTAATTAGGTTTTTTATGTTATGATTTCTTAAAGAATTTTAGCAAAAATTGGGCTAAAAAGCAATTTATGGCCGAGGATTTATTGAAAGATTTAAACCATGCGCAAAAGGAGGCGGTATCTCATGAAGAGGGGCCGCTTTTGATTGTGGCCGGCGCGGGGACAGGCAAGACAACGGTTATAACCCGGCGGCTGGCTTTTTTGATTTTGGAAAAGAAAATCAAACCGGACGAAGTACTGGCTCTTACTTTTACGGAAAAAGCGGCCGGGGAAATGGAGGAGCGGGCAGACCAGCTTTTGCCTTACGGTTATGTTGATCTTTGGATTTCCACTTTTCACTCGTTTTGCGAACGCATCTTAAAAGATCACGCAATCGAAATCGGTCTGCCGGGTGATTTTAAATTATTAAATCAAACCGAGCAGTGGTTGCTCGTTCGGCAAAACATGGGGAGATTTAACCTGGATTATTACCGGCCGCTCGGCAATCCGACCAAATTTATCCATACGCTCCTGAAGCATTTTAGCCGGGCAAAAGATGAAGAAATTTGGCCAGAAAATTACCTTGATTACGCGGAGAATTTAAAATTGAACAAGGACAGTGCCATTGCCGAAGATAAAGACCGCCTGCTTGAAGTGGCAAGCGCTTATCATACTTATCAGCAATTACTTTTAGAAAATAACGCCCTAGATTTTGGCGACCTGATAAATTATACTTTAAAACTTTTTCGTACCCGGCCGGCGATTTTAGAAAAATACCGGCAGAAGTTCAAGTATATTCTGGTCGACGAGTTCCAGGACACGAATTGGGCGCAATATGAGCTTATAAAAATGCTCGCTCTGCCGAAGAACAATTTAACCGTGGTGGGCGACGACGATCAGTCGATTTATAAATTCCGTGGCGCCTCTATCTCAAATATTTTACAATTCAAGAACGATTTTCCGGAGTGCCGGGAAATTATCATTACCGATAATTACCGCAATAAGCAAAATATTCTGGATTTGGCTTATAGATTCATCAAACAAAATAACCCCAACCGGCTTGAGGCAAAACTTGGAATTGTAAAAAAACTTGAGGCAAAGCGAAGCGGGGAGGGGATCATTGAACATATCCACGCCAAGACAGCCGACCAGGAGGCACGGACTGTAGCCGAGAAAATTTTAGAACTGAAAAAGGAAAATCAGGAAATAGGATGGCAGGATTTTGCTATTTTGGTCCGGGCCAACAATCAGGCAGAAATGTTCATGCAGGTGCTGGATCAATACGGCATTCCATACCATTTTTTGGCCTCAGCCGGGCTTTATTCAAAGCCGGTCATCATGGACATTATTGCTTACCTGAAGACACTGGACAATTATCACGAATCAACCGCGCTCTACAGAATTTTGAACATGCCGCTGGTCGATTTGGTTTATGACGATATTGTTGCCTTGAACTATTCCGTTCGGAAAAAGAATTGGTCTTTGTATGAGGCAATGAAAAACGCCGCGGCAGTCGGAGTTTCCGGAGAAAGTTTAAGGAAGCTTAATAAACTTCTCGGTTTTATCGAGCGCCATACGGGAATTGCCCGCGAACAAGGAGTCGGCAAAGTTGTTTTTAAATTTTTGGAAGATTTTAATTATCTGGCCAGTCTGACCAAAAAGGCGGAGAAAGGCGATTTGCGGGCGGTGGAAAATATCAGTTATATCAACCAATTTCTCAAAAAAATCGAGGATTTCGAGCGGGTAAATGCCGACAAGTCGGTGAAAAATTTTATTGCCGGGCTGGAGATGGCGCTTGAATCCGGAGAGGAAGGATCGCTCGCTTCGGAATTTGACGAAGGGCCGGAAACGGTAAAAATTTTGACGGTGCATGGGGCGAAAGGTTTGGAATTCAAATACGTTTTCATTGTTAATTTGGTGGACCTTCGTTTCCCGTCCACCGACCGTAAAGAGCCGATTGAATTGCCCGACGTCTTGGTAAAAGAAGTTTTGCCCGGGGGTGATATTCACCTTGAGGAAGAGCGGCGGTTGTTTTATGTCGCCATAACCCGTGCCAAGGACGGGGTATTCTTTACTTCGGCGGCAGATTACGGCGGCCAGCGAAAAAAGAAATTGTCGCGTTTCCTTTTTGAACTCGGTTTTGTGGAACCGGAAATAAAAACGCCGACCGGCCATGTTTATTTTGACGAGGAGGTTACCGGAAGAACGGGGGATATGGTGAAAAAAAGAATTTGGATTCCGAGCAAATTCAGCTTTACCCAGCTCAAGGCGTTTGAAACTTGTCCGCTGCAATACAAATTCGCCCATGTTTTGGTCGTACCCACCAGGGGAAAATTTACTTTCAGTTTCGGGAAAACCATGCATGGAACTTTGCAGAAATTTTTTGATCAGATGATAAAAAAGGGGAATCATTGCCAGACTAATTTATTCGGAGAGAGTTCGGCCGCCGAATCATGTGCTTCGTCGGTCGAGAATCTTCTGAAGTTTTATGATGAGACCTGGATTAACGATTGGTACGAGAGCAAAAGCCATGAGGAAGAATACAGGAAGCTCGGCCGGTCAACGCTCCGTGAATTTTATAAAATACATGACGGCAAATGGCCAAAAACAAAATATCTGGAAAAAGGATTTAATTTGAAAGTAGGGGATTACACGGTGCGAGGCGTGATTGACCGGGTTGACGAGATTCCCGGTGGAATTGAAATTGTCGATTATAAAACCGGCAGCGTGCCCAAGGATGAAAAATTTTTAGATAAAGACCAGCTTTTGATTTATCAGGCCGCGGCGAGCGAGGTATTGGGCGAGAAACCGGCTCTTTTGAGTTATTATTACCTTGGAGCCAACCAGAAAATGTCTTTTATCGGGACGGATGATGATGTTAAAGAAATAAAAGAAAAAATAATTGAGACCGTCGAGGAAATTAAAAAAAGCGATTTTCTTCCGAAGCCAAGTTTATTTAGTTGTAAAAATTGCGATTTTAAAGATATTTGCGAGCACAGAGTCTTGTAACTTGTAGCGTGTAACTTGTAGCCTGCGACGCGCAATTTCGTTACAGGTTACACGTTTTATGCTTCACGAAATATGTTTACTCCGCTTAGAAGTATTTTAGCCCAGAACGTCCGGGAAGCGGGAATCGGCCGCCAGATTTTGGCCGCCCGGACAATTGAAATCTTCAATCAGATTCTTGAGGAAGTTTTCGGTCCGATGATCTTGAAAAAAGCCAAAGCGATGTCCTTGCGCAATAAAACTTTAACCGTTAGCACTCTTTCTTCGGTTGTAGCCCAAGAAATTTATTTGAAGCGTAATAAAATTATCAAGGAATTAAACCGGCGGGTTGGCGGGGAAGCAGTCGAAGCGTTAAAATTTAAGATGTAGAGGGCAATGGATTAGCGGACTTTAGTCCGCGTTCGTTTGGCGCAGGCTGAAGCCTGCTATTCCGCTCGTTAGTTCTCGTTGTGCCGTCTTGACAAAAAGCTAAAAATATGATAAATTTATATAAGGCATGAATAAGTGCCAAAAGGTCTTTTTCAAACTTAAATTAACATTAATTGTCACGTCGGTTTGTTCTTCGCCATAAGCGATTTTCGGACCAAAATGTGACTTATAAAATTATGGGAGAAGTACTACCTTTTGACCGAGAAGCCGCGGCCCAAGAAAATGAATCAGCCGAAAAAGCGCTGGAAAGATCAATAGTCGAGTTGCGCAACTCCATTGGCGGCGACAAGATATCTTTGCTCGCCCGCAACGAGGAGTTAAAAAAATTGGAAGGACAACTCGAAGCGGCGGAAGAAGCTATCAAGAGCGCTCCGGATGTCAAGTCTGCCCTTGAAGCCATGAAAGCCGCCGATCCGATCGTCAGCAAAATTAGCGAAACTAAAGCAGCCAGAGGAAAATTACTTTGGGATTTAAGAGCTAAGAGTTCTGACTTCAAAAGATTGCAAGACATGACCAGGGAAAAGGGAATCAATTTTGACGAAATAATTCCTCCGTTTACCGAAGAAGAGGATGCTTGGTTTAAAAAGGGAGAAGAAATTACGGCTAAAACAGAGGAAATGATTAGCGGTTTAACTGAGTCGATTCCGTTTACTCCGGAGGAAGAAGCGTGGTTTGAAAAGGGAGAAAAAAAAGCTGCCTAGAGCAAAGAAGATAAATGGAAATTGAATAAAAATAAAGAGAGACCCCAGGTCGAGAACCGTGGGGTCTTTCGTTTTACGCGTTTCTTGCCTCCTTTCTAGAAACCGGCGGCGTTGGCGGTCGCGGGGTAGAAGAAGTCGCTCTTCTCGTTGCAGAGGAAGTCGCGGCTTTCGCCGTCGAGTTCGAGTCTGATTCTTTCCACGCCAGTCGGGTAGGCGTCCTCCTCGTCCAGCTTCTTCATTAGAAGCAGGGCGCTGACCGCTGAGGTCGGCTCAATGGTCATCGAGTGGAGATGGTTAGCATAGACCCTGATGTCGTCTGTGTCAGCCTCGTAGGTTACGCCGCTTGATTGGCCTGGCCGGAAGATGATGACGCACAGATTGCGAAAGTAATGGTCAGCGAGAAGGCCCGGCAGGTGAATGCTGATTTTCAGCACCTGTTTTCGCGTCTTCCCGAAGGTAACGTATTTGGCGTGAAGAAATACCTTCTCTACCTTGCCCAACCACGACAAGAGGTTGAGACAGGCCAAGTCGGTACTTCGGACGTGGTTGCCGTCTTCATCTTCGGGCAAGGAAACGACTTTCCTGCCGCGGAAGACGATAACAATTGGCGAAATGAGCCAGAGCACGAAGCTCCAGATCTTTTGAAAGAACGACTTCATCGCACACCTCCTCGCGGTGGGCGCGATGCGTATTTCTCCGGCCAAAAGGGTTCCCCCTTGACCTCGGCCGGATAGCCTACGCTTCGCAGCCGTTTACCTTATATCATACCCGGGATTTTGTCAACCCCATACGAGGTTTAATCCAATTTTTGTCTACGGGCGGAAGAACGGCGTATTTTTTAATTAATTTCACCGGCGTATCAATAACCTTTATCTCATACGGGGCGGGGGAGGGACAAGAGAGAACGAAGTTTGTCTAAATAGCCATAATTTGCTATACTCTTTATGAATTATACCAATAAAACTTAAGGTTTTTATGACCCTGAGGCAATATTTGATTTTAATGACAATTAGCGCCGTTTTCTGCTGGCTTATCTGGGTTTTCGTCCTATATTTGATTGATCCGACGTCGGCGGGAATACTGGGTTTCACCTTTTTTTATTTGAGTTTGTTTCTATCGCTGGCCGGCACTATGTCGGTTTTAGGATTAATTTTTCGCATGAAATTCGGCAAGGAAGAGGCGGTTTTCAGGACGGTAACAACTTCATTCCGCCAGGCGACAATGCTCGGTTTCTTGGTTATCGGCGGACTTTTTTTAAAGAGCAAAAATCTGTTGGCTTGGTGGAACATAATTTTGCTGGTTTTGGCTTTGACTGTTCTTGAGTTTTTTTTCATGTCCTCCCAAAAAAGAAAATAATTTTTATAAATAAATAAGTAAAAATGTTACAATCTAAACTCTTTTATAAAACTTCCAAGGAAATTTCCGAAGAAGAAAAAAGTATCAATGCCAAGCTTCTAACCAGGGCCGGTTTTGTTGATAAACTTATGGCCGGGGCTTATACATATCTGCCCCTTGGCCTTAAGGTTCTGGAGAAAATAAAAAAAATTATCCGCGAGGAAATGAACGCAATCGGCGGTCAGGAAATTTTAATGCCTGCCTTAACCCCAAAAGAAAATTGGGTAAAGACCGGTCGTTGGGATAAAATTGATGTCTTGTTTAAGGTGAAGGGAACGGGAGACAAGGAGTATGCTCTTGGCTCGACTCATGAGGAAATTGTTACCCCGCTTGTCAAAAAAATAGTAAATTCTTACAAAGATTTGCCGGTTGCGGTGTATCAAATTCAGGATAAATTCAGAGATGAGCCGAGGGCAAAATCGGGACTTTTGCGCGGCCGGGAATTTTCCATGAAAGATTTGTATAGTTTTCACGCTAATGAAGCTGATTTGGATAAATATTACGAAGAAGCCAAGGAAGCCTATTCAAAAATTTTTAAACGATGCCGCCTGGATGCTCTGGTCGTTGAAGCTTCCGGCGGGACCTTTTCAAAATATTCGCACGAGTTCCAGGTTTTGACTGAAAGCGGCGAAGATATAATTTATTATTGCGGAAAATGTTCTTACGCCCAGAATAGGGAAATCTCCGAATACAAGGCGGGTGACAAATGTCCGAAATGCGGCGGGGAGATGATGGAGGGCAAGGCTATCGAGGTGGGAAATATTTTTAAATTAAAAACGAAGTTTTCCGAAGCTTTTGATCTGAATTTTTTAGATAAGGATGGGAAAAAGAAACTTGTTATTATGGGGTGCTACGGAATTGGACCAAGCCGGGTGATGGGCAGTATTGCCGAGGTTTCTCACGATGACAAAGGTATTATCTGGCCGGCGGAAGTGGCGCCTTTTGATATCCATTTAGTCGCCCTTTTCGGCAAAGATGAAAAAAAGAACGGAGAGGTCGGGAAGGAATCGGGAAAGCTCTATGAGTCTTTACAAAAAGAGGGGTTTGATGTATTATATGATGACCGCGAAGAGGTAAGCGCTGGAGTTAAATTCGGCGAAGCCGATCTTTTCGGCATCCCGTTTCGCCTTGTGATTAGCGAAAAAACTCTGGATAAAGGCAGTGTTGAAGTGAAAAAAAGAGCCGGCAGCGAGGTAGAGTTAGTTAAGTTGAATCAAGTCGGAAAAACCATAAAAAAGTAATATGTTTAATAAATTGTTAGGCCGTTTTTCCCGGGATTTGGGAGTCGATCTCGGCACAGCCAATACAAAAGTATACGTGAAAGACAAGGGGATCGTTATCAACGAGCCTTCGGTTGTCGCGGTTAATGTCAGAACCGGGCAGATTTTGGCGATCGGAGAAGATGCCAAGAAAATGCTTGGTAAAACTCCGCCCCACATTGTCGCTTCCCGTCCGATTGTTGGCGGTATAATTTCAGATTTTGAAGTGACGGAAAAAATGCTCAAGTATTTTATTGATAAAGTACATCAGGACGGTTTTACTATTCTTCCTCGGCCGAGAGTTGCAATAGGAATTCCTCTGGATATTACGGAAGTAGAAAGAAAAGCCGTGGAAGATGCCGCTCTTTCCGCCGGGGCGAGGGAAGTTTTCTTGATTGAAAAAACCATGGCTTCCGCGATTGGCGCGAGATTACCGATCGCCGATGCCGTCGGAAATATCATAATTGACATTGGCGAGGGCACGACGGAAATTGCCATCATCGCTCTTTCCGGGGTTGTAACATGGAAGACCCTAAGAGTCGCCGGAGAGGAGATGAATAAGAATATTATTCAATACGGTCGCGATGTTTTCAGTCTCCTTCTGGGAGAAAAAATGGCCGAAGAAATAAAAATTAAAATCGGTTCGGCCGCGGAGCTTAAGGAACCCCTGACGATGGAAATGCGCGGCAGAGATTTAATTACGGGGTTGCCTAAATCGGTAACGGTTAACGATCATCAAATCAGAGAAGCCCTTAGCCGTTCAGTAAAACAAATTATTGACGGGGTTAAAGCGACTCTTGAAGTAACGCCGCCGGAACTTATGGCCGATATTTTTGAACGAGGAATGATTCTAACCGGCGGAGGAGCCCTGTTGCGCGGGATTGATCAGGCGATTTCCAGGGCGACCGGTATTCCGGTCAGAATTGCCGATGATCCGGTAACGTCTACTGTCCGAGGAACGGGCTTGCTCTTAGAGAATTTACCTTTGCTTCAGGAAATATCCGTACCGTCTACGCAAGATGAGGGGAGGAAGAGGTAAATTAATCAATTTTAAATTTAAACGTCTAATATCTTTGGCTATTAGGTTTTTTTATTTATAAGTATGCGATGGAAATTTTCAAAAGCAGGTTTGGTGATTTTTTTGATTTTGATGAGCATGCTGATTTTGCATTATAGCGGTATTTTAGTTCCGGTAGAAAATTTGGCACTAAGGGTTCTCTCTCCTATGAGCGGGGGATTCTATAGCCTTGGCCAAAAAATAGAATCGTGGCGTAAGCCGCAGATTTCCCAGGATGATTATACCAAGCTCGAGACGGAGAGAAATCAGCTTTTGGCAGAAAACGTTGAGCTTAAGCTTCTCGGCAAGGAGAATGAAGAGTTGAAGAAAGCCCTTAATTTTTCCATAGAAAAAAAGAAGAATTTTCTTATCGCCAATGTAGTAGGGCGCGATTCCGCGTCCTCCAACTATTTTGTTTTAAATAAAGGTAAAAATGACGGAATAAAAGAAAATTATCCGGTTATTTCCCCGGAAGGAGTGTTGGTTGGCAAGATTGTCAAAGCGGAAGCAAAAGCTTCTCTTTTTTTGATTCCGACCGATACCAATTTTCAAACTGCCGCCACCGTTTTAGGTAAATCGAAAAGAAGTACCTCCGGACTGGTGCGAGGAGAAAAAGGCCTCGGTATCAGTATGGAATTTATTCCGCAGGATGAACTTATAGAAAAAGACGACATTGTTGTAACTTCCGGAATTGAACTGGACATGCCAAAAGGGCTTATCATAGGCCGGGTTACCGAGGTCCAAAAAGAGGCAAGAGATATTTTTGGCAGGGCTACAATTAATCCGGCGCTTAGTTATAATAATTTGATTATCGTAATGATAGTTATTCCCGAGACGGAAATTAAATAAAAACTGAGGTATGCCGAAGCTTAAAAATTTTGAATATTTTTTTAGAATTTTCTGGAGCGGTCTTTGCATTATCATTTTGGGAACCATCCAGGTCGGTTTTTTTTCCGCCCTGCCGCGGCCATTTAATTATTTTAATTTAATTTTATCAGCGGCTGTTTTTATAACTTTTGCCCTTGACTACGGCAAAGGGCTTTGGTTTGCCTTTTTCTCAGGGCTAATTATAGATTTATTTTCTTATTTGCCTTTTGGCACGATGACCTTTCTTATGATGATTACGGTTGTTTCGGTTAATGCGTTGTTTAATAATTTTTTTACTAACCGCTCTTTATATTCGCTGATTTCTTTAGGAGTTTTAGCAAATTTAATTTACGCGGCCGGGCTTTTATTTTTTAATTTTCTTTTTTTTGTTTTGGGAATCGCAAATAATTTAGAAAAATTTCTATCGGCACCGAATATTTTGGGGATGCTTTGGCAGAGTGTTTTTGGCATTGGCTTGTTGTTGATTTTGTTTTTTTCCTTTAATTTTTTGAGTAAAAAGCTAAAATAATTTTTTTACTAAATTTTGATTTTGTAATGAACATATTTAAGAAAAAAAATAAAATAAACAACGCCGACCCGTTTGTTATCCAGGATATACCGTCTAGCGATATGCGTCTGGGCGATGACAGAAATCTGGATTGGGTTGAGGAAAATATCGAATTCCGGGGGGTGCGGGAGGAAGGTAATGATAAACCAGCCGAACAAGCGCCGAAAGAATTTCTCGGCCTGGCATTGGGTGCCAAACGTTTGACCGTTTTTTTATTTTTTATTTTTGGAGTAATGGCAGTTCTTTTCGGCAAGACGGCATATCTGCAAATTGCCAAGGGAAGTTATTATCGTAATATTGCGGAGGGAAACCGGATGAGGACTGTTCCAATCAGCGCGGAGCGGGGAATTATTTACGATAAAAATATGAAGCCGCTCGTTTCCAATGTCCCGACTTTTTCCCTGTATTTAATTCCGAGCGATTTTCCCAAAAAGGAAGAAGAACGTCTTTCGGCTATCGGTTCCCTGGCTGAAGTTATAAAAATAGACCCGATAGAAATCGAGGAAACCCTGAAGAGCGCATCGCCGTATTCTTACGTCCCGGTTCTGCTTAGAGAAAATATTGATTACGAAGAGGCTATCAGGCTGAAAATTGAAAGCGCCCGTTTATCCGGGGTTGATCTTCAACTCGAAAGCAGGCGGGAGTATTTGAAGGGCGATTCCGATAGCGTGAAAAGTTTATCCCATATTCTTGGTTACGTCGGAAAAATAAGCGAGAAAGAATTGGAGAAAAACAAAGATTATAGCCCGAACGATTTTATGGGTAAAACCGGTTTGGAACTATTTTATGAGAGCACATTACGGGGTAAAACCGGAAAAAAACAGATTGAGGTCGATGCGTTGGGAAAAGAAAAAAGCGTGATTGCCAAGGAAGACCCGGTTTCCGGCAAGAACATTATTTTGACAATGGACGTTGATTTGCAGAAAAAAACGGAGGAAATCCTGGCAAAGCACCTCAACGCCGGTCATAAAAGCCGGGCAGCGATGATTGTGATGAATCCGCAGAATGGAAAGATTTTATCCATGGTAAGCCTGCCGACTTTTGATAATAATCTTTTCGCTCGGGGTATTTCGACCAAGGATTATGAGGCATTGACAAACGATCCGGACAATCCGTTATTTGGCAGGGCGATAATGGGAGAGTATCCGTCCGGCTCAACGATTAAACCGACAATTGCCGCCGCGGCACTCGAAGAGGGGATTATCAAGAAAAATACATCCTTCCTTAGCACTGGTGGTTTGAAAGTAGCCAGTTGGTTTTTCCCGGATTGGAAGGCGGGCGGGCACGGATGGACAAATGTGACGCGGGCTATCGCCGAATCGATTAATACGTTTTTTTATATAATCGGCGGAGGCTATGAGGATTTTCAGGGCCTTGGCGTGGAAAAAATTGTTGAATACGCCAAGCTGTTTGGTTTTGGCTCAAAGCTCGGAATCGATTTGCCCAACGAAGCGGACGGATTTTTACCAAGCAAAGAGTGGAAAGAAAAGACAAAAGGAGAACAATGGTATATTGGCGATACTTACCATCTTTCTATCGGACAGGGAGATATTGCCGTAACTCCGCTTCAGATTTGCGCCGCTACGGCGGTTTTTGCGAACGGCGGCACGCTTTACGAACCGCATTTCCTTGACACCGTAGAATCGTCTAGCACGTTGAAAAAAGATTATATTATAAGAAAAGATTTTATAAAAAAAGAAAATATTGATATTGTCCGGGCCGGTATGCGTGAGACGGTTGTCTCCGGAAGCGCCCAAAAACTGCTTGACTTGCCGGTCAGTTCCGCCGGAAAGACCGGCACGGCCGAGTGGCAAACAAATAAGCCGCCCCACGCCTGGTTTACCGCTTTTGCTCCTTACGAAAATCCGGAAATTGCGATCACGGTTCTTGTCGAAGAGGGGGAAGAGGGAAGCCGTATCTCCCTTGACATTGCCCACGAGTTTCTGCAATGGTATTTTAGCCGCTAGCTATTGCCTAGATTTTTTAAATAGTTTATACTTACCAATATTAAAACCTAAGGAGGTCCCTTTCTTGGGATTAAAAGCAAATTATGCAAGATCAAAAAATGTATGTCTCCAGGGAAGGTCTGGAAAAATTCAAACAGGAGCTCGGCGAATTAACAAACGTTAAACGCGGCGAAGTCATTGAACGCATTGAGAGAGCCAAGGAACTCGGGGATCTGTCGGAAAATGCGGAATATTCCGCGGCTAAAGACGAGCAGGCATTTATTGAAGGCAGAATTATCGAATTGCAGGATATGATCGGCCGGGCGGAGATTATTAACAGCGGCGGAAGGATAGATAATGTCCACGTCGGTTCAAAAGTAAAAGTAAAAACCGATGGCACGGAAGCGGAATATGAAATTGTCGGAGTTGCCGAAGCCGATCCTTTAACCGGAAAAATCTCCAACGAGTCGCCGCTTGGCCGGGCATTCCTCGGCCGTAAGGTAGGGGATAAGGTGCAGATTCAGGTTCCAAAAGGAACAGTTGTTTATACGATATTGGAGATTAGGTAAAAGCAAATTTTTATTTCCTGAGCCTGTCGAAGGGGTAAAAATTTGGAGACGAATTGGCCTTCGACTTTGCTCAGGCAATAATAAAACTGCCCGTAAAATGGGTGGTTTTTCGTTATAAAAAAACGCCGGCGGTTCCGTTTACGGATTCGCCGGTTTTTGGTAGCCCGGATTTTCGGGCTGCTGGGTCAGGCTGAAGCTGACCAGAACTTTTCGACCGCCGCCCTTTCTTCGGGCGTCAGTTCGAGGATGTCGCCGGGATGGCCGCTGAAGATGGCAATCCTTCGCGGAAGACGTTCCGGGAGCGACCGCCAGGGCTTCCGCCGGATGGCGGTGATTGGGCAGCGCGACGTCTTGCCATCTTCCACGTAGAGCCGTAGAAAAGCGTCCCGTCTCAGATCTCGCGGATGAGCGATCCGAATGAGAACGCTGTTCTCGGCCGTCTGCTCGATCCGGCCCATTGTTCCTGCCGGAATGGGCGGCAGCCAGTCGGGGAGTTCGAACGGATCCTGCCGGTCCACTGCCTGCACGAAGCACACTTGATCGCCCACGAGGAAATCGTGGCCCATGAGTCTCTCCTTCTCAGCCCTGGGTTTCAGGGAGTACCCCTTGGGAGTTTCGCCAATGCCGCAGACACCTTTCGTAGGCCGCGGCTCTTTGCTCTGGCGTGAGTTCCCTCCAGCTTCTCGCGCCAAGAGTTCGAAGATATTGAGTCCATCGCCTTGCCATCGGCGGCTTTTTTCCTTTGCTCATTTGGCCCTCCTGCTTTATTTTTACCATATCGAGATGCCCAATGTCAATTTTGACATTATTCTTAATTTCCTCTAAAATTAGATTAATAAATCATTTGAAAATATGAGATTGCCACAGGTCTAAAGACCCTCGCAATGACAATAAATTTATGGAGAAATCAACCGACGAACGGCTAGCCAGATTAGAAAAATTAAAAGAAATCAGGGATCAGAAAATTGACCCCTATCCGTCAACCAGCAAACGAACGCATACGGTTGCCGAGGTTTTAGATGATTTTGATAAATTGGTTGGAAAGAAGAAGACCGTTGCTTTGGTTGGGCGCCTGAAAAGCGTTCGGATTCACGGGGGCTTGTGTTTTGCCAATTTAGAAGACGAGTCCGGGACGATTCAGATGATGCTCAAAAAGGACGCGGTCGGCGACAAGGTTTATAATTTTTTCAAAAATTTGGTGGACATGGGGGATTTTATCAGGGTTAAGGGTACGCTTTTTATCACCAAAACCGGGGAAAAAACCGTGATTGTCGAAGCGCTGAAACTTCTGACCAAAACTCTGGCGCCGCTTCCGGAAAAATGGCATGGTCTTTCCGACGTGGAGGTCCGCTATCGCCAGCGATATTTGGATTTGATTGCCAATCCCAGCGTTCGCGAGATTTTCAAAAAGAGGAGTTTAATTATCAAAACCATCCGGGATTTTTTTGAGAAAGAAGGTTTTATGGGGGTGGAAACGCCGATACTTCAGTCGATTCCCGGCGGAGCCACAGCCAGACCGTTCATCACGCATCATAACGCCCTGGATTCCGATTTTTATTTGCGTATAGCTCCGGAACTTTATTTGAAGCGGCTGATTACCGGCGGGTTCGAAGGGGTTTACGAAATTGCGAAATGTTTCAGGAACGAAGGAATCGACTGGTCGCACAGCCCCGAATTTACCCAGGTCGAACTTTATAAAGCTTACGCCGACTACAATGATCTCATGAAAATGATGGAAAGATTTTTTGCATATCTCATGAAAAAAACGAACGGCGGAGACATGAAAAATGTTTATGGTAAAAATACGGTCGATTTTACGCCGCCTTATGAGCGGATAACCTTCCGCGATATTTTAATGAAGCTCGGCAATTGTGATATTGAAAAATATCCTGACCGCGAGAGTATGGCCAAAAAAGCCCGAGAACTCGGCCTGGAAATTCTGCCTTCCGACGACCGTGGGAAAATTATGGACGAGATTTTTAAAAAAATAGTCCGTCCGAAAGTCATAAATCCGGTTTTTGCCATTAACCATCCGATTGAACTTTCGCCATTAGCCAAAAAAATTCCCGAAGATCCGCGCTACGTGGAAAGATTTCAATTGCTCGTCGGCGGAATGGAAATGGTAAACGCTTTTTCCGAGTTGAACGATCCGCTTGACCAGCGTGAAAGATTTGTTGCCCAGCAAGAAATGCGCGAGGCCGGAGACGTTGAGGCAATGAGAATCGACGAGGATTTTATTACCGCTCTGGAACACGGTATGCCGCCGACCGCCGGACTTGGCATAGGAATAGATCGTCTGGTTATGCTTTTAACAAATTCGCACAACATTAAAGAAGTAATTTTGTTTCCGACCCTGAAGCCGGAAAACAAAATATAATTGGTCAAATTTATGGATGAGAGGTCAAGGGAGGGGGAGGGCAATCAGGAGGGAGATTTGGAATATCTAAAAAAACAATTGGAAACGGCCGAAACCGAATTAAGACAAGTCGAGGCTGAACGTGAAAAAGTAATGGTCGATCTTGTTGCCGGAGATAAAAACGCGGCGCAAAATTTTAATAATTATTTGAGGCGGGTAAAGGACGCGGAACAGAAAGCTATCGCCGCTCTGGAAGCTTGGGGCAATGCCGCAGCTAAATTTTATAAATTAGAAGATTAAAAAAATATGGACGGGATAGAAAAAGAGATATTTCCGGAAGAAGCAACGCGAGAACAATTTATTGTCGATCAATTTGAACGGGTCAAGCTGGACATCCGCGCCTACCCAAAATTGTTCGACAGATTTAAAAGGCTCCACGGTTCCGAGTCGCGGCATTTTGAGGATGCGGCGCAAATGGCGGAAATTATTGACGCGATCTGGCCGGAATTGGAAGCCGAACTGCCCTTTAAATTGGATAAAGAAAAACTTTTGCAAACGACTCTATTGCATGATGTCGGGAAGTCCGGGCCGGAAGAAGCAACCGAAGAAGAGCAGGATTTGGTCGTTAGCTTTTTCAACCCATCGCACTACAGGAAAATCGTTGAGTCGGGTGCGGATATCAAAAAGACGCCGGTAATAGACGCTTTACGCGGTTCAGATTTAGATTTGTCAGTTCAGATTAAAATCGCAAACGCCCTGAAAAAATGGGGGATTAATTATGAAACGGAAAAAATGATAGACCTTTGGCAAAGGCATGCCGACTGGACTTTCGACATTCTAGCGCCGGCGCAAGATCAAAAAATAACCAGGGAGCTTGCGGTCGCGGCGGCCTCGCACCATATTTTGGATGGAAAGAATCCGGCCGGTATAAATCCTGAAGAAATTCCCGGCGAGGCCAAGACTTTGGAGATTGTAGAGTCATACGAAGTAATTACTCTGGTTGATAAATTCCAGGCTTTTGTCAAAAGAAGCGGACTCACGCATAATGAGGCGGTAGCCGTGTTGCGGGGGATTATCGACAAGCAGTCTTTGCCGGATAAGGTCAAGGACGATTATCGGAAGATTCTCGGCATTATTGATCGTTCGGGGGAAAAATTACAAACCGTTTTAAAACCTAGGCAATGAAAAAAGTAATGGTTTTCGGCACGTTTGCCATCCTCCATCCCGGACATCTTTATTTTTTTCGCCAAGCAAAGAGGCATGGGCATTATTTAATTGTCGTTTTGGGCAGAGATTCGACGGTTCGGAAAGTAAAAGGCAAAAAACCAGGAATGGACGAGAGGGCGCGGCGAGAGATGGTGGAATCAATACGGACCGTTGATAAAGCCGTACTCGGCGATAAGTTTGATTGGTATAAATTAATTTTAAAATATAAACCAGAGGTGATTTGTTTGGGTTACGATCAGATTGCACCGGATAATTTTGAAAATGAGCTACGGAGTAGGGGAGTGGCGGCAAAAGTTATTAGGTTGAAGTCTTACAAATCGAAAAAATATAAATCTTCACTTATAGCGTGTAACCTGTAGCGTGTAACATTTGTTTTTTTAGATATTGTGTTACAAGCTACAAGTTACATGTTTTGCGAAAATATGATGGATATCAAATTTATCAGAGAGAACAAGGACCTGATGAAAGAAGTGGCAAAAAATAAAAAAAGCAAAGTCGATATCGATCAGTTGATTGCAGTTGATGACAGGCGGCGGAGTCTGATTTCCGAAGCGGAAAACCTCAAAGCTGATTTGAATAAAAGATCGAAAACCAAGCCCGGCCCGGAAGAAATTGCGGCGCTGAAAGAGTTGAGCAATAAAATTAAAGAAATGGATGCCGCGCTCGTCGGTGTAGAAAAAGAATATCATGACTTGATGCTTCTGGTGCCGAATGTTTATTCCGAAGATACGCCGGTCGGAGCCGACGAAACCGCCAATAAGGAAATTTCCCGTTGGGGCAAGCCGGCCAAGTTTGATTTTACGCCAAAGGACCACATTACGCTTGGCAGGGAATTGGATATTTTGGATCTCGAGGCTGGGGCTAAAACTTCCGGCTACCGCGGCTATTATCTTAAAAACGAGGCCGTGTTGCTTCATTTTGCCCTTCTCTGGCACGCTATCAATAAAATGCGGGAAAAGGGGTTTACTTTGATGTTGACTCCGACCTTGCTCCGGGAATTCGCCCTGGAAGGAAGCGGCCATTTTCCCGAAGGAAAGGATGAAATTTACCAGATCGGCAATCCCGGCCGGCTGGCTGACGGCAGCGCCAAGGAACAGATGTTTTTAGCCGGAACTTCAGAACCTTCACTCTTGGCTTACTTTGCTGACAAAACATTGGGGGAAGAAGATTTGCCGGTTAAGGTTTGCGGATTTTCCCCCTGCTACCGTTCGGAAATCGGCAGCTACGGGAAAGATACCAAAGGACTTTACCGCATTCACGAGTTTATGAAAGTTGAACAGGTAGTTTTGTGTAAAAACGATCTCGCCGAATCGGATAAGTGGCTTGAAACTTTCAGGGAAATTGCCGAAGAGGTTCTGCAGGATTTGGAACTTCCTTATAGAGTAATACAGCTTTGCACCGGCGATATGGGCACAGGAAAATATAAAATGTACGATTTGGAAACATACATGCCATCAATGGCGTCAAAGAATTTTTACGGCGAAACTCATTCGGATTCAAATTTGACCGACTGGCAGGCGCGGCGGATGAATATCAAATATAAAACTAAGACCGGAAAAACCGAACTTGTTTATACTCTGAATAATACGGTTATCGCTTCGCCGAGAATCTTAATTGCTATCCTGGAAAATTATCAACAAAAAGACGGCAGCGTAAAAATTCCAAAAGTTTTGCAGAAATATTGCGGAGTGAAAGTAATTAAAAGAAAATAGAATATTTATGAAGACGTGGGTTGAAATCAGCCGGGAGGCTTTGAATTATAATTTGGATCAATTCAAGAAGTTAATCGGAAATAGTGTAAAAATCATGGGTGTAGTGAAAGCCAACGCCTATGGCCACGGCTTAACTGAAGTGGCCGGCGTTATTTCCGATAAAGTTGATTGGCTGGGCGTAGACTCATTCGCCGAGGCATTAAAACTGCGGCAAGCCGCCATTAAGAAGCCAATTTTAGTTTTGGGCTACACGGAATTGGCAGATCTCCGCGAGGCGGTAAAAAATAATATTAGTTTAACTGTTTATAACAAGGAAACAATTGAGCGTCTGGGAAAAATTCAGATACCAAACCCGCACTTAAATCAAAAAATTCACATCAAAATTGAAACCGGCACATCAAGGCAAGGCGTTCCGGAAAATGAAATTTTGGATTTTATAAAATTTGTAAAGAATTATCCTTCAATAGAAATTCAGGGACTTTCCACCCATTACGCCAATATTGAAGACACAACAGATTCAAGTTTTGCCATGGAGCAGCTAGCCGTTTTTTCCCGCGTGACGGAAATTTTAAAAAAAGAAGGATTAACGCCGCTGCGGCACACGGCCTGTTCGGCCGCCACAATTTTATTTCCCGAAACGCATTTTGACATGGTCCGGCTCGGAATCAGCATGTATGGTCTTTGGTCTTCCAAGGAAACAAAAGCCGTGGCAAAAAATAAAAATCTGGAATTGGGTTTAAAACCGGCGTTAGTTTGGAAAACGATCGTGGCCCAAATAAAAACAATAAAAGATAGCACTTCGGTTGGTTATGGTTTGACGGAACGGGTCAGCCGGGATTCAAAAATCGCTATTTTGCCGATCGGATATTACGACGGATATGACCGCAAGCTTTCAAGTGTTGGAAATGTCTTAATTCGCGGCAAGCGATGCAAGATTTTGGGCCGCATTTGCATGAATATGATTATTGTTGACGTAACTGACATAGAAAAAATAGAACCGGAAGATGAAGCCGTGCTATTGGGTCGGCAGGGGAGAGAGGAGATAAATGCGGAAGAATTAGCTCAAAAAACAGGGACAATTAATTATGAAATTGTAACAAGAATCAATCCATTGATTCCAAGAAAAATTATCTAAAATAATTATGAGCATCAAAGTTGGGTCAATCCAAATTTTAGTTTCAGACATAAAACAGGCGGAAAAATGGTATTTTGAAATTTTGGGAATGAGACTGATAAAAAGATATCCGAAGGTAAAATGTATTCTCATGAGATTAGGCGGGACGGAATTTGATATTGGCACGCCGATTCCGGAATGGGGAGAGGGGTGGAATACAGTGAAAATCGGCGGCAGGACTCCGATATTTTTCGAAACCAATGATATCAAACAAACTGTTGAAGATTTGAAACAAAAAGGCGTTAAATTTGTTGAGGAAATTTCAAGAAGATCATGGGGCGAGTACAAGGCGGTGTTCGCCGATCCTGATGGTAATGAATTTAACTTAATACAGGTCGAATAATTCAGTATAATATTTTGCGACACATGAGGAGGATTAAAGATTATCATAGGAAAACTTACGGGAATCCTTTCTTCGCAAGGCCGCGGAACAGATCCAGGAGGCTCGGGCGTTCGGGGTCCTGGCGCGGAAAATTGATTATTATTTTTTTGGCCGCCATTTTCGGCGGTGCTGTTTATTTTATTTTTTATTCTCCTTATTTTTCGATTAAAAATATAAATATTGCCGGGCTGGAGAGAATAAACTACGAAGAAATCAGAGGCGTGATTCAAGACCAGATGTTCGGATCGCGTTTTTTTATTTTTAAACAAAATAATATTTTTGTTTTTGACGAAAATGCTGCCAGCAAAAATATTAACGAAAAATATGCCCTGAAAGCATTTAAAATAGACAAGCGTTTACCCGAGACTTTGATTTTTTCCGTCGAAGAACGCAGCCCGGCCCTAATATGGAAAACTTCCCTAAAATACTACATAGTCGATTGGGACGGTACAATCATCCGCGAAATCACGCCTGAGGAGGTATCTGGATACCAGGAAAATCAACCTGGGGCAAAAATGGCGTTAGTTTTTGACGACAGTAACGCGCAAGTCGGTTTTAAAGATAAAATTTTATCAAGCGAGACGGTTTTAGCGATATCCAATCTAGAGACCAGCATACCGACGGCCGGGCTCACAATAAGTAATTTTAAAGTAGCCGATAAGAACGATCCGGTTATAAAATGCCTGACAGGAGAGGGTTTTGAGGTATACTTTTCCGCTGTAGGCGATTTAAATGCGCAGTTGGAGAAACTAAAAACCTTCCTTAAAGAGAAAAAACCTGAAGACAGAAAAGCCCTGCAATATGTTGATTTAAGATTTGCTGATAGAATTTATTATAAATAATAAAAAGGTGTAGAACGGAAGGTAGCTAACTCTTTGAGGCTGGCTAAGAGGGTTAAGGGGCAGGGGTTGGGAGTAAGCTGTATTTAGGGTCGTATAACATACATTGAGCGACGCATAGCGTATAGCGAACTTGGCTATTGCACGGCACTTCCCTGCCGTTTTGGCGGGTTGGAAAAAAGATAGTGACAAGTTGACAAAAAAATAATTTTTTTATAAAATAAATATAGGTAAGTAAAAGTTTCTTGTCAAAATTGCAAGAGCAAAAAACTGTCCACGCTTGGGCAGTAGAATACCGCCGTTCTGATGGCGAGGTGCTGTTCTCCCCTCTCCCTCGGGGGTTCGGCCCGCAGGTCCAGGTACTCCTCCTTTCCGGACTTTCGGCCACTCAGAACGGCGGCTTCCCGTACAGCAAGGGAAAAGACCATCCAGAGGATGAAACGGGGGCGAAAAGCCGAGAATCGTCACTTGGCCCCATCACCCTTCCTCGAACCCCGAGCCCTACCAAGAGGCTTCCCGGGGTCGTCGAAGCCAACGTTTCGTCCTTTCGGCTGTCCCCTACGTCTCTTGCTGTGCGGGATTTTTTTATGTCGCAAAAGCGCGAAAAACCGCAAAGACGCAAAAAATAAAATACTATTATAAATCATAAATAAAACCACGCCAATGTTGGCGTGGTTTTTAAAATATTCTATTTTTTCTATTTTTTAAGGCAAATAGTCAAGCGGGTTAACAGGAATGCCATCCAGCCGCACCTCAAAATGCAGATGTGGCCCGGTAGTAAGTCCTCCGGCTCCCGGAGTACCCGGCATTCCGCCGGACAGTCCGATGATCTGTCCCCTGATAACGTAAGTGTCTTCCTGGACATTAATTTTTGACACATGTCCGAAGACGGTGGAAATACCATTGCTATGTATTAACATTATGTAACTGTAGCCGCGCGCTCCCCCGTTTTTAACTCTGGCGACGTACCCCGGCGCCGGAGCGGCAATAGGTGTTCCCTGGCTGGCGCGAATATCGATGGCCGGATGCTCGAAAATATAGCGGAAGGGATAATCGGGATCATGAAAAGTTGCGGTTATTCCCCGGCTAGGATCAACGGGCCATGAAAGAACAACTGAGCCGGATTCTCCTTTGGAAAAAGCGCTATCGCTCTCCTCCAGTTTTTTTCGGATGCTTTTTTCCAGGGAAAAAATATCTGAGTTTATTTGTTCCTCTTCATATTTCGATTGGAGCAGGAAATTTTGGAACTTTCTTTCCGAAGCGAATGTTTGGTCAAGTAAAACCTCCTTTGCCGCCATTTGTTCCTCCAGCGAACTTTGCAGCTTGGAAAGGTCGTTTTTTAATTTCTCCTGTTCCTGTTTTTTATTTTCCTTATCCGTTTTTTTGCTCTCCATTTCCGCTTTCAAATCCTGTACCTGGTTTAGCACGCCCTGTAAATTAGCCTGAAGTTCCTCTATGTATTTTGCTTGGTCAAAAAATTCCGAGAAAGATTTGTTCGAGGCTAAAACCGTAAGGTAGCTTTCCTGGTCGTTACGATAAATAAGCCTTAAAAATTCGGATATTCTTTCCTTATTTTTGTTTATACTTGCTTCTTTATCGGCAATCTGGATTTCTAAGTTCTTTATTTCAAGATCTATTTCTTCTATCTTTTTTTGGGCCGCTTCTATATCAAGTTTAATTTTTGCAATTTTGTTTGACAGAATAGCCAGCTCGTTCTCCAGGCTTAAAGCTTTATTTTGCGAGGCTTCGATTTGTTTTTTAAGATCTTCCGATTTTTTTTGTAATTCGGCCACGTCCTTCTTTTTCGCGTCAATTTGTTTATCGAGATCGGAGAGTTCTTTGACCAAGTCATTAGCAAAGGTTTCTTCGGCAGAAGCTTTCTGGGGCAAAGCAAAATTTAGCGGAGCAATCAAACATATTACTACGGCGATAACGAGCAATTTTTTTACTATATTATTCATTACTATATTATATCAAATTTTCTTACTTTAACAAAGAGATCGCCCGGTTGAGTCTTGTCAAGGTCTTCTCTTTGTCCAAGATTTCGGCTATCTCAAAAGGCGGAGGCGATGCCTTAAGGCCGGTCAGGGCTACCCTGAATGGCCAAAGCACCTCCCCCACTCCTATTTTTTCATCCGCAATCATTTGTTTAATCGCTTTTTCCAGATATTCTTTGGTAAAATCAGCGTCGGTTATTTTATCCAGAAAATTTCTGAGTAACTCCAAATTTTTTGACGCTTCTTCGGAGCTCATTTTTTTCCAAACTAGCAATTCTCCGCCATAAATTAGTTCTTTTTTGAAGAAGAAAGAAACCAATCCCGGGAGATCGCCTAATTTAACAAGCCTTTCCTGCTCCAAAAATACAATTTTTTTCAACTGATCGAAACCGATAGATTCCGAGGTTTCGATTATTTTCCAGTCGCTCTCCCCCGTTCTGCCAATCAAACCGGCATTTTCAAGATACGGGAGACACAGCCCGGTCAGTTCGGAAATGTCTTTTCTTCTGATGTAATTTCCGTTCAGCCAATTTAATTTTTCAATATTGAAAATCGCCGCCGCCTTACTCATAGAATCGAGGGAAAAGTTTTTGATCAATTCTCCCTTACTAAAAATTTCCTGGTCGGTTTTTGGGTTCCATCCGAGAAAAGCCATAAAATTGAGCAGTGCCTCAGGTAGATACCCCATGGCGCGATAATCAGCGATAGCCGTGGCTCCGTGGCGCTTGGAAAGTTTTGTCCGGTCGGGCGCCAAAGTCAAGGGAATGTGGGCATAGCGGGGTATGTGGAAGTCTAAAGCTTCAATCAGCGCGATTTGTTTCGGGGTATTTGAAATATGGTCTTCGCCGCGGATAACATGGCTGATTTTCATTGTTTCGTCGTCAACTACAACGGCAAAGTTATAAAGAGGCGCGTCAAGGTCTTTAGCAATAGTGATATCGCCAATCAATTTCGTGTCAAATTCAACCTTCCCTTTTATCAAATCTTCAAAAACAATTTTCTTGGCCGGCATCCTGAAGCGAATTATTGGCTTCTTTCCTTCGTCGCGGAATTTTTTTATTTCGTTTGCCTTCAAATTGGAGCAGCGGCCGGAATAGACGGGCGGCTCTCCCCTTCTCATCATTGATTCCCTTTCTTTTTCCAGTTCTTCTTCCGTGCAAAAACAATAATAAGCCTTATCATCGTCCAGCAGTTGCTGGAGATATTTTTTGTAGGTTGCGAGTCTTTCACTCTGCCGATAGGGTCCGTATTTTTCGTCGACATCCGGCCCCTCATCATAATCAATTCCGAGCCAATGAAGGCTCTCGATAATCTCTTTAGTGAATTTTTCATCGGATCTCTCCAGATCGGTGTCTTCTATGCGTAAAATAAATTTTCCGCCCTGATTTTTGGCGAATAAATAGTTAAAAAGCGCGGTTCTCGCCGTACCGATATGCAGATACCCGGTTGGTGAAGGGGCAATGCGAACCCTGATTTCTTCTTTTTTAGGCATATTTTTTACCTTTCCTGATTATTAACCAGCTAAATTTTAGCGTGGCGGTTAAAATTCTTTTCCATCGCCACGGTTGCATAAATAATCTCCAAAGCCATTCCAGTCCGATTTTCCGAAACCATTTTGGCGCGCGTTTTATTTTTCCGGAAATAAAGTCAAATGCTCCTCCGACGCCCATGGCAATCTTAACCGATGGCATTTTATTGAGGTTGCTGGCAATAAATTTTTCTTGCCGACCGGCACCGAGAGCAACAAATAAAATTTCCGGTTTCGCTGTGTTTATCCCATTAATTATTTTCTCACCGGATTCTTCTCTCGACAACGCGTCGCCGGCGATTTTAAATTTTGGAAACCTTTGGACCAGCGCTTCGGCGGTTTCTTTCGGTTTGGCCAAACCTTCTTCGGCGGCCAATAAATACACTGAACAATTTTTTTGTTCGGCCGTACGGCAGATATCGAGCATCAAATCCACGCCGGTAATTCTTTTAGGCAATGGCCGCTTCAAATACCGTGAGGCAAAAATTAAACCTACGCCATCCGGCACGGCCAGGTCAGCTTTATTTAAAATTTCCAAAAACGCCTTGTCCTTTCCGGCGGCCATGATCATTTCCGGGTTTGGCGTGACAATATAGTGCTGCCTGCCGTCACGCAGAAATTCGTCTATTTTTTTTAAGACATCATCCAGAACCAAATTATCTATTTGCGTTCCGAGAATATTGACCTTCATTTCAGTGGAAAAGATTTAATTGTTGAATAGATTGGTCCTTCCGCGGTAAGTTGGCTTTCCATAAGCTCAATACTCTTTACTCTGAAAACTTGCGGAGGAAATTCTATGCCATCGGTTTTGCAGCTTGATCCATCTTTTATCCTGCCCAAAGTCAAATGCGCTTTCCATGGCTTGGCATCAACCGGGAAGTTAAGGTTTTGAAGCATAACTTCCAATTCATCGATCAGGATTCTAATTATTTTGGAATCAGTAATCTCGATAAATATGATCCTTGGTTCGCGTTCATTCGGGAAACAGCCGAATTTACCAGTTTTCATTTCAAAAGCCGCTGTTTTTTCGGTAATTTTGTTAATCCCCTCTTCGACCAGGGCAATTTGTTCTTCGTTCAAATCGCCAAAAAAATGAAGAGTCAGGTGCAGATTTTCCGGTGAGGTCCATTTAATGCCGTAATCGGGATTGATTTTTTTCAAATCCCCAATGATCTTTCCCAATTCTTCTTTCAACTCGGGCGGTAGATTGACGGCTATAAAAGTTCGCTTAGCCATAGTGGGTATTTCGTATTTAGTATTAAAATCATATCATTTTCAAATGTTTTTGTAAAATTATTGGTCATTGACTAAAAAGCAGGTTTTTGATAAGTTTTAAGCGGAAAAGGAGGGCGAAATGGCAGAAATGGAAGACCCGAGAGGCAAGTACGATGGGGATCCTTGCCCGAATTGCGGAGGCCCGAGAAGGGTCGGGAAACCTTGTCCGAGGTGCACCGCCGGCCCGTTCACTGCCGCCGTGGCTCGTAGTCTTCGTCAGCAATTAGCCGACTTGGATCGTCCGACGAGCGAGATGCCGGTCATTCCACGGTTCAGACTCAGCGGACAACACGTTTGCAGTATCCCTCAGAGCGGACACGGTCACTGCGTCCACTGCGACACAGGTTTTGTCTGCCAGAGGTGCCAACACAAGGGAATGCGGACCACGAATTGCAAACCTCCCCATTTCATTCTGCGTTGTCCGGTCTGCGACTGGGAAAAGTGGATTCACTGGATTGAGTACGATCTCGCGTGCCCGCGATGCGGAAACGAACACGCATTCGGGACGTATACGAAGTCGTTCGAGCGGATCATCGAGTGTCCGGACTGTGGCGTGGTCCCTCGAGGCGAGGCCGCGTAGCGGAACTTCGAGCGCGTTAGCTCAGCGCAGGAACGATTAAGGAGGCACGCCGATGCAATAAGGAACAAAATGCGTCGGCTTTTATTTTTAGTCAAAATTTGCTATGTTTAAAACATGAAAGAAGCTTTATTTTATAAGAAAATCAAAGGAGATAAGGTGCAATGCCAAGCCTGCAATCATTATTGCCAAATTGCGCCGGGCAGCCGCGGAATTTGTGGTGTCCGGGAAAACCGCGACGGCAAGCTTTATTCTTTGGTTTACGGAAAAATTGTCGCCAAAAATGTTGATCCGATTGAGAAAAAACCCTTGTTTCATTTTTTACCGGGCACGAAAAGTTTGTCCGTTGCTACCGTCGGTTGTAATTTTCGTTGTCTTTACTGCCAAAACGCCGACATTGCCCAAATGCCGAAAGAAAGCGTTTTATTTCGGGAGGGTAACGTGCCAGGCATTGATATGACACCAGAAGGCATTGTGGACGAGGCCTTGCTTCTCGGTACGCCGAGCATTGCGTACACTTATAATGAGCCGACGGTTTTTATTGAATTTGCCCTGGATACAATGAAACTGGCGCGAAAGAAAAAATTAAAAAATGTCTGGGTAACAAACGGCTACACGAGCGAGGAGGTTTTGAAAGCCGCACCCCCCTATCTTGATGCGGCCAATGTCGACCTCAAGGGTTTTACCGAAGAATTTTATAACAAAGTTTGCGGTGCGAAATTAAAACCGGTTTTGGAAACCCTGAAGGCAATGAAGCGCGGCGGCGTTTGGGTGGAGATTACAACTCTTGTCGTCCCCGGTCAAAATGACACAGAAGAACATTTTAAGGGTATTGCTAATTTTATTGCCAAAGAATTGGGCAAGGAAACGCCGTGGCATATTTCCAAATTTTTTCCGACTTATAAACTTGCCGATCTGCCGCCCACTCCCCCATCGTCTCTGCTCCAAGCATACGAGTTTGGTAAAAAAGCGGGATTAAAATATATTTATCTAGGCAATCTTCCACTGCCCGAATACGAGACGACTTTTTGTCCTAAATGCGGCGATAAGATGATTATACGGACCGGTTATGAGATTGTCCGCCGTGATAAAAAAGGAAAATGCGCCAAGTGCAAAGAAAATTTAAATTTAATATTAAGATAATAACCAAAAATCTATGGGCGAAGTTTCACAAGAGCTAATGAGAGAAAAGGAGAGACAGGTGGAGGGATTAAAAAATCTTTTCAGAAAACTTTTTGGAGAATATTTCAAAAAGCACCACGAGTATCCCCCGCTTTACAGCGGAAATATAATTGAGGATACGCGCAGGGTTAACCAATTTATTGGGTCAAGGCCGGAAATTCTCCGGAGTATTCAGAATCTCCCCTCTGTTCAGAGTATGGTTGTAGAAATTGCCATTGATATTTTGAAAGATCTAACGGACAAAACAAAATAATATTAAAGAAAGAAGCACCGACCTGCGCTATCTGGCGCGGGTTTTTGCTATTGACACATTTTGACAATAAGCTAAAATATAATTAGCACTCTAAACTTAAGACTGCTAATTTATAAAATATTATGCTTCCACAAAATTTTACCACCAAATCACAAGAAGCGCTCCAGGCGGCGCAGGGATTGGTTTTTGAATATAATCATCAGTATTTAGATCCGCTCCATTTGCTTTCCGCCCTTTTGGACCAGCAGGGAGGTATTGTTATTTCCCTGCTCCAAAAATTGGGGACGAATGCTCCTGATATAAAACAGCGGGCCGCGGCGGAACTCCAGAAACTGCCAAAGCAAGCCGGCCGGCGTCCGGGCGGGGCAGCCCAGATGAATGTCGGGCAGGAAATGGTCCAAGTTTTTTTTACCGTGGAAAAAGAAGCCAAAAAAATGAAAGATGATTATATCAGCACCGAGCATTTATTTTTGGGCCTTCTTTCCGTCAAAAGCCGGGCCGGCGATATTTTGGCGGAAGCCGGTTTGAATTACGATCAGATTTTAAAAGTTTTAGCCGAAGTCCGCGGCACCCAAAAAGTCGATTCCCCCGAACCGGAAGCCAAATACCAGGTTTTAGAAAAATATACGGTCAATCTTACGGAGCTTGCCCGAGGGAAGAAATTGGATCCGGTCATCGGCCGCGATGAGGAAATCAGGCGCGTGATGCAGGTTCTTTCCCGCCGGACAAAAAATAATCCGGTTCTGATTGGCGAGGCCGGTACCGGGAAAACGGCGATCGTTGAGGGCCTGGCGCAGCGGATTGTTGCCGGTGATATCCCCGAGAGTTTGAAAGACAAAGAATTAATTTCTCTTGACCTCGGATCACTTCTCGCCGGGACAAAATTCCGCGGTGAATTTGAAGATCGTCTGAAAGCGGTGATCAAAGAAATCAAACAAGCCAGCGGGAAAATTATTTTATTTATTGACGAACTGCATACCATTGTCGGCGCCGGCGCAATTGAGGGGGCAATGGACGCTTCCAACATGTTAAAACCGGCCCTGGCCCGCGGGGAATTGCATACCATCGGCGCGACAACCACCAAAGAATACCATAAATACGTGGAAAAAGACGCGGCTCTGGAACGGCGTTTCCAGCCGGTTTTTGTCGGCGAGCCCTCGGTCGAAGATACCATTGCTATTTTGCGCGGTATTAAGGAAAAATACGAAGTGCACCATGGCGTAAAAATTACCGATGCGGCGATTATCGCGGCGGCGACTCTTTCCCATCGCTATATCTCGGACCGTTTTTTGCCGGATAAAGCGGTTGATTTGATTGACGAAGCAACATCCGCTCTTAGAATGGAAATTGATTCTATGCCGACCGAAATTGATCAGCTGAAAAGAAAAATGATGAAACTGGAAATTGAACGCCAGGCATTGCTTAAAGAAAAAGACACCGGCGCCAAAGACGAATTAAAAAAATTAGGCAAGGAATTAGCCGAGCTCCAAGAAAAATCAAAGGAGCTGGAAATCGGCTGGCGCTACGAAAAAGATTTAATCAGCCAGATCCGCAAAGCGCAAAAACAAATTGATTACTCAAAACAGCAGGCCGATATTTCCGAACGCAAAGGTGAACTGGAAAAAGTCGCGGAAATCCGTTACGGAAAAGTCCCCGGGTTGGAAAAAGAAATTAAAGCATTGGAAAAAAAGTTAAAGAAAACTCCCGACGAAAAAAGAATTCTGCGGGAAGAAGTTACCGACGAGGATATCGCCCGGGTTGTTTCCCGCTGGACCGGAATCCCCGTGACTAAAATGCTCCAGGGTGAAATTGAAAAATTGGCTCATGCCGAGGAAGAACTTGAGAAAAGAGTTATCGGCCAGAAAGACGCGATTAAAACTATTGCCAACGCCCTCCGCCGCTCGCGGGCCGGGATTGCCGAGGAAAGAAAACCAATCGGCTCTTTCATTTTTGTCGGGCCGACCGGCGTCGGCAAAACCGAACTCTCGAAGGCCTTGGCCGAGTTTATGTTTAATGATGAGAACGCGCTTGTCCGGGTTGATATGTCCGAATATATGGAAAAGCATTCTGTCGCCCGGCTTGTCGGCTCCCCTCCCGGCTATGTCGGCCATGAAGAGGGCGGACAATTGACCGAAGCCATCCGCCGCCGGCCGTATTCGGTTGTTCTTTTTGATGAAATTGAAAAAGCCCATCCCGAAGTATTCAATATCCTTTTGCAAATTTTGGACGACGGACGTTTGACCGATGGGCGCGGCCGCACCGTGAACTTTAAAAACACGATTATTATCATGACTTCAAATCTTGGCAACCAGGTTATCCGCGATTTTTCCATCGGTTTTCAGGACGGAGAAAATAAAGAGACAAGCCGCGACAACGAGATGCGCGACAAGATTATGGAAATTTTGCGCGAGACATTCAAGCTGGAGTTTTTAAACCGTATTGACGAAACCGTGATTTTCAAAAGTTTGGGCAAAGGGGAAATCGGAAAAATTATTGAATTGCAATTGGCCGAAGTGCAAAAACGGCTTGATGCCAAGAAAATAAAATTGGATATTGCCGAGCCGGTGAAAAAGATGCTCGCGGAAAAAGGCTTTGATCCGATTTTCGGCGCCCGTCCCCTGAAACGCGTTATTCAAAATATGATTTTGGATGAACTGGCCCTTCGAATTATTGAAGGAAAAGTTAAAGACGGCGATAAGGTAATAATCGGGTTGGATAAAGACAAAAAAATTACTTTTGAAGTGAGATAAAAAGATTTAAAAATCACGGCCGAGATAGCCGTGGTTTTTATTTGATAAAAGGTAAAATAAAAAAGACCCGACCCGCAGAAGAGGTTGTCAGTCTCTCTACGAGTCGGGCGCGACTCCGGTTAGGGAATCGTCTGCAATGCTCCGGGCGGCGCGCGCGCCTGTCCCGCGCAAAACCAGCTCGCCATCACACTGGCACTGGCACGAACGGCCTTTACGTTGGGCCGAGCACTAGCCACCTCGTCGTGAACACGCGGAGCGTTCTCCACGCATTCGCAAGCTTCGTCAGGCCCGTTCAGGTTGTCGGTACGTCCATCACGGGTATCGGACGAAAGCAGCGCGGTCGAGGTGCAAACGTCCCAGTTGCCGCTGACGCAGATTTGCGCGAGGGCAGGCACGATGAGTCCAGCACTTATCATGCCGGAAATCCTCCCTTCCCTCGGATTCACCCTCCTCGGAAGCAGTCTTTGGCTACGGCCTAGGCCCGGCGTTCGGGCGGGGGTGATGCCGCCAAACGCGGGCCGAACTTAGGTCGCATCGCGTGGTCTCCTCGAGTACATCCGCTTGAGTTCCGCGAACGTGCAACGAATCCGGGCGCCATCTGCCCCGAACCCGTTCGCACCAAGATTGGCGAAGCAGAACGCTTCGAGCGGTTCGAGCCATGATTCGGGAACGAACACCGCGACTATCGCGGTGTCAATCATCAGACCAAGGACATCCACCACCATCACCTTTACCCTCCCTAACTTAAACGCCGGAGATGTTAATCTCCCGCGTGAAGTTTCTACTAATAGATTAGGGTATATATAATTTTTTGTCAAGACTAAAAAAAGACCCAGAGAGAGGCGCTGCTCTCAAGGGGTCGAAGCGGGAGCTGGGGACGCAGAGACGTACTTAGCGGTTGATGGAGATTACTCCCCTTTCTATCAATCTCCGAACGTCGTCAGCTGAAATGCAGTACGGAGTTCTTCTGCCGAGGTCAACATCTTCCCAGCAGAAGTAGCTGCATGTTTCCACGAGGCGAACCTTGCCGGTCCTGTCGCAATACATTACTTTCCCTTCAGGACCAAAGGGCGAGCACCAAGCTACGGGATGATCAGGATCGCCAGGAGTGCATTCGCCGTAGTCGGCTTCTTGCGGCGGCAAGGTTGGTTCTGCTCTAACCATGCTTTCGCGTTGGTTTCGTGCAACCGGCTGCGGTTCTCTTGAATACGCGGGAACACCGCTGAGCAAGATTGCTGCAAACACCCCAAGCAAAAGGAACACAGAAACCCCGAAGACCCACGCCTGCGTCTTTGCCTTCACTGTTTTTCCTCCTCTATCCGTACTTTAGATTTTAAAATGTTTGCTGTCAAGAATAAAAAAAGACCGACCCAGAGGATTCGGTGAACTTGCGGTTCTACCACGAATCATGGGTCGGAAAGGTTCAGGAGATTGTCACTCTACGTGTCCTCGGAGGAGCATCTTGGGAAAGACGCTCAGGAAGCCGCAGAAACACCGAGGACGGAAGGGCCGCCGCCAGGCGCCGGTCAGCTCGAGGTCGATGTCGAAGCGGACAATTTCATCGTCACGCGACGAGTGAATCGTCTCATGTCTTCCTCCCAGGAAGGTTGCGGAAGAAGCGGCCGGCACTCACCGTGAGACCGGTTGCTCCTTCAGTTTCGGGACGAGCCTTTATTTTCTCTTCGCGTGGAATTAGTTCTCGACTCACCCGCCAGTCGCGAATCTTTTGGGTGGTCTAGCCGTCCCCGTGGGAGGCGCCCGCTTTGGTATCCTTTCCCGGTTTTTCTCCTTTGTTTTGGGGAGGAGTCATCCTTCACCACGAAGGATTTTCCCACTTCCCTAGCCTCAAAATATGGTAGCAGGCTTTTTGTTTGCCGTCAAGAGGAAAATTTGCTATAATATTTATAGAAATTATGAAGCTAAAACTACCAAAAATTATGCGTATTTTGGCTATATTTGTATTAAGCCAGCTTTTGGCGGTTAATTTTGCTTTTGCCGAATTTAATCCCGATTACATTATTTCCGACCAGGAATTGACTGACCACAACTCGATGTCCTTATCACAAGTCCAGAGTTTTCTTGAGGGCAAGGGCAGTCCCCTCGCCTGGTACGCGACAATCGATACCGATGGCCTTGGCCGGACAGCTTCGGAAATTATCTGGCGGGTAGCCCAATCTTATAAAATCAGCCCGAAGGTCTTGCTCGTTACTTTGCAAAAAGAACAAAGCTTGGTTACAGATACCACCCCGGCGCAAAAACAGTTGGACTGGGCAACCGGCTACGGGGTTTGCGACAGCTGTTCTCTTTCCGACCCGAGCATTCAAAAATACAAAGGCTTTGCCACTCAAGTTGACAGCACGGCCGGATGGAAAAGATGGTATCTGGATAATGTCTACACCCTGAATTGGGTAAAACAACCGGGACAAACTTATCTTATTGATGCCAAGAGCATCACCCCGAACAATTTGGCTACGGCAAGTTTTTATACCTATACCCCCCACTACAATGGCAATTATAATTTTTGGAAAATCTGGCAGGACTGGTTCGGCAAATTCTTCCCCGACGGCACGGTCTTGAAAGAACAGGACGGCACTGGCATTTGGCTTATCCAGCGTGGCTTGAAGCGGCAGTTTTCGACTTATTCGGCTTTCGTATCGCGCTACTCGCCGGAAAAATTAATAACAATCGCAAAAAGTGAATTGGAAAATTACGAAACCGGAACGCCGATTAAATTCCCCGAGTATTCCCTCCTCCGCTCCCCTGCCGGTACGGTCTACTTAATTGTCGGCGATACGCGGCGCGGTTTTGCATCAGGGGATGTTTTTAAAACTATTGGCATTAATCCGGAAGAAATTATTGACGTGACTCAGGAAGAAATCGATACCTACATAGAAAGCGATCCGATTACCTTGCAAAGCGTTTATCCCCTGGGAGCCCTGCTTCAGGATAAGACGAGCGGCGGAGTTTATTTTGTGGAAAACGGCGTGAAAAAACCAATCTGGGCCAAAGATTTCCTGACACTCTATTTTAAAAATAAAAAAATTACCGCGGTTTCTCCCGAAGAATTGAAAAAATATACGACCGGAGAGCCGGTTAAATTTAAAGACGGCGAATTAATTGTCTCTTCGAGTTCTCCGACGGTTTACATTATTTCGAACGGCGAGCGGAGGCCCATACCGACCGAGCAAGTTTTTAACGGCCTTGGTTACCGCTGGGAAAATATAATTAAAACAACTGATAAAATTTTATCTCTTCACCCGCTGGGCGCCGCGGTTTATTTAGGCGGAGCGGTGGAGACGGCTATTAATAAATAATTTTTTAATCAAATATATGCTTTCCTTCGCGGCATTTGCTCCCCATCCCCCAATTCTCATCCCGACTATTGGCAAGGAGAATACAAAAAGAATACAAAAAACCTCCGATGCGATGGAGAAGATGGGAGAAAAACTTTATGAAGCAAAACCGGATACGGTTATTATTATCTCCCCGCACGGCGCGCTTTTGTCCGACGCCTTTTCAATTAATTTGAACCCAACCTATAAGAGCAATTTAAAGGAATTTGGAGATTTTGCTACAGAGCTTGAGTTTAAAACCGATACGGCTTTGGCTTTCCGGATCAAAGAATTAATGGAGGATAAAAATATTCCTCTGGCAATGACAAGTGACGAAAGCCTGGATCATGGCGCGATTGTCCCCCTTTATTTTTTGGCCAAAAAACTTCCCGGGGTCGCAATTCTGCCGGTCGGGTATTCAATGCTTGACATGAAGACCCATTTTAATTTTGGAGATTTTTTAAAAGAAATAATTTTAAATGAGGAAAAGAAGATCGCGGTAATCGCTTCAGGGGATTTATCGCACCGGCTGACTAAGGACGCGCCGGCCGGTTATTCGCCGCGCGGCAAGGAATTTGACGAGAAATTGGCCGAGCTCTTAACCAATAAGAACACAGCTGGTATTTTGGGTTTGGATGAAGCTTTTATCGAAGAAGCTGGCGAGTGCGGCCTTAGGTCTCTCGTAATCCTCCTGGGCCTGCTTGAAAGAATCAACTATACCCCCGAAATTTTATCCTACGAAGGGCCGTTTGGCGTTGGATATCTTGTCGCCAATTTCAAACTGGAGTAAAAATGAACGCTTACGTAAAATTAGCCAAAGAAGCCATTGAATTACACCTGAAAACGGGAAAAGTTATGCCGGTCCCGGAAAATCTGCCCGGAGAAATATTAAATAGGCGGGCCGGTGTTTTTGTAAGTATTTACAATGGTGATGATCTTCGCGGTTGTATTGGGACATATTTACCCAGTGAACCAAACATTGCGGAAGAAATAATTGCCAATGCGGTTTCCGCGGCGACTCGGGATTACCGCTTTAATCCGATTACCGAAAAAGAACTGTCAGAGCTTTCATATTCGGTTTATGTCCTCGAAGCACCCATCGAAGTTAAAGATTTGAAAGAATTAAATCCCAAGAAATATGGGATTTTAATAAAATCGGAAAAAGGAAAATCCGGTCTCCTTCTTCCGGATCTCGAAGGAATCAATACGATCGAGGAGCAGCTCGGAGCTGTTTGCCAAAAATGCGGCGTAAATCCGGAAAAAGAAAAAATTTCCGTCTGGAAATTTGAAGCTAAAAAATACTAGATTATGTTCGCCGAAGTCATACCGTTAGTCCGTTTGCCAAAAAATCTGTCATATTTCGATTATGAAGTCCCTCAAGAGATTGAGGGACAAATTAAAATAGGGCAAATGGTCATTGTTCCTTTCCGCGGCAAGAAAGTTAAAGGTGTTGTGAAAAAAATAAAAATTGAAGCCCAGAAAATAAATGCGCCGATCAAAAAGATATTTAAAATTCTTGCGGACGAGCCGGTAATCGGAGAAACTCATCTGGAACTTCTGATGTGGATTACCGAATATTATATTTCTTCTTTGCCCTTGGTTTCCAAAACATTCCTGCCCGAGCCGCCCCTCAAAAAAGGGGGCAAAACTTTCTCTAAAAAAAACTATTTGGCAAAACAGCTTACCGTTTCGAAATCGGACATAATGGAGATAAAAGAAACATTAATACTATTATCGAGCAATAAAAAATTTTCTCTTTTACATTTTGAAAATTTTAAAAACAAGACGGTTGTTCTCCTGAAATGCGCCGAGAAAATTATAGCGGACGGCGGGAATGTCTTGATTCTTGAACCGCAAGTTCCCGATGCTCTGAATATATTCCCCTATTTTGCCAATTTATTTCCGGGCAGGGTGGCTATGCTGCACGGCGAGATGTCCAAAACGGAATACTGGGAGGAATGGCAAAAAATTAAAAATGGCAAAGCCGAAATTGTTATTGGAACCCGTTCGGCACTCTGCGCTCCCCTTGTCCGGCCCGGCCTGTTGATTGTCGACAACGAAGAGTCTTCCGATTTCAAGCAGTCGGACCAAAACCCGCGTTATGACGCCCGGGATGCCATTCTCAAAATGTCGGAAATAACCGGAGCAAAAGTTATTTTCACAAGCCAAGCCCCCCGTCCGGAAACTTATTTTTTAGCCAAAAACAGGCCGGACGGGCAATATTTCCGCCTGGGAACACCCGCTGCTACCCCGGTTATCCTCGTCGATATGAGCGGCGAGATAAAGAACAAAAATTTTTCCCCGCTTAGTGAAAAAATGAAAGAGGAAATCAGCCGCGTTCTTCTGAAAAATAAAAAGATTGTTCTTCTCTTGAACCGGCGCGGCGGCTCAACCCTGGTTCTGTGCCGCGACTGCGATTATGTTTTCCGCTGCAAAAAATGCAAGAATACTCTGGCTTGCCACGATAACGAATGCAACTTGCCGGATAAATTAATCTGCCACAACTGCGGATCGGAAGAACCGATAATTCTCAAGTGTCCGCATTGCCTGGGCACATCGATCAAATACGCCGGTATCGGAACGCAGACGATAGAAAGGGAGCTGAAAAAATTATTTCCGGGAAAAAAAGTTTTGAGAATAGATAAAGACGCCGAGATAGCAGGGCTGGATAAAAAAATAGCCGGCGCGGATATTTTTATCGGCACCCAATTTTTTGCCCGAAATTATCTGGCTAAAGTTCGCGACGTCGGTTTGCTGGGCGTCATTTCCGCCGATACCATGTTTTATCGCCCGGATTTCAGATCCGGCGAAAAAACTTTCTCCTGGCTTACCGGCGTGATTAATTTGGCCCGTGAGGCAAAAAGCGCGATAATCATACAAACCTTTTTTCCGAACAATTCTGTTATTCACTCAATAGCGGACGGCAATCCGGATGAGTTTTATGGCGAAGAGCTGGATAACCGGATGACTTTAGGCTACCCGCCGTTCAATCGTTTGGCCAAATTGTCTTGCGCTTCCGCCGAGGAGGAAATTTGCGTGAAGGAAACAGCCGGTCTTTATGAAAAAATTAAAAGTAGCTTGGTTCAATTGGCTGAAATTTCAGTTGACGAAAAACCTAGATTCGAAGGAAAGAAATTTTTTTCAAAAATTATTCTTAAATTTGACGAAAAAAATAAGAATACCGTCAAGGATATTCTTAAGGATAATGTCCCCGACGAGTGGACTATTGACATTGACCCCGAATCGCTGTTATAATTTATTATTATGATTTTAAATATTGTTACCGATCCAAGTCCTATTCTCCGAAGGCGGGCCGAAGAAATAAGAGCCGACGAAATAGGGAGCCCTGCCATTCAGAAGCTTATTTTTGATATGAAAGAAACGGTTATCCCGGCCGGCGGAATCGGTTTAGCCGCTCCGCAAGTCGGTTTGTCATTAAGATTAATCGTTATTGCCCTTGACAATAAGCTGACGGCTTTTATAAATCCGAAAATCACTAAATTTTCCTGGAGAAAGGAAGTCGACGAAGAAGGATGCTTATCCGTTCCCGGAAAATTCGGACCGGTTAAAAGATCAAAAGTTATTAAAGTTGAAACTTTTGACGAGCAAGGCAAATTACTTAAATTTAAAGCAGGGGGTCTTTTCGCAAGAGTTATTCAGCATGAAGTTGACCACCTGGACGGCATACTTTTTATCGACAAGGCCAAAAAGGTTATTACAGACAGCGCGCCGCGTATCTAGCCAATAAACTATCAGCCATGAACTATAAACTACTTTTTTTCGGCAACGGCGATTTTGCCGCTATAATTTTAAAAAAATTATCCCCTTCCGCCTTTAAGCCGACGGCAGTTTTTACTCAGCCGGATAAACCAATCGGACGGAAACAAATACTCTCCCCTTCTCCGGCGAAAAAGATAGCCAAAGATTTTGGTTTAAATATTTTTGAATTGGAAAGTTTAAAAAATGAAGAAGCCATAAAACTCATAAAATCATTAACGCCGGATTTGATTATCGTCGCCGACTACGGAAAAATTATTCCGAAAAGTATTTTGGATATCCCAAAATACGGAGCTTTAAATATTCACCCGTCCCTTCTGCCAAGGCATCGCGGCGCTACGCCGATTCATTACACGATTCTCTCAGGCGATCCGAAAACAGGCGTTTCTATAATTTTAATGGATGAACAGGTTGATCACGGCCCGATTATCGCAGCCGCCGATTATAAATCCGAAATGTCCGAAGTCGGCCGGATAGAACTGACTGAAAAATTAGCGGAATTGGGCGGCGAGTCACTGATTAAAATTTTACCGCAGTGGCTTTCCGGCGCGATAAAACCCGTGCCGCAAGACGAATCCGGCGCCACCTATACGAAAATTTTAACCAAAGAAGACGGAAAAATCGATTGGAAAAAATCGGCTAAGGAAATCGACCGACAAATCAGGGCTTTTGAGGGTTGGCCGGGGACATGGACCGAATGGCCGGTTGATGAAAAAAAAGTAAAGATCAAAATCATAGAAACGGAAGTTTCGGAAAATGATGCCCCGGACGCCGAAGGGAAAGTTTCAGTCACAAAAGATGGTGAAATGGCGATTACCTGTGGCCGGGGGTATTTAAAAATATTAGAACTGCAACTTGAGGGAAAAAATAAAACAACGGGCAAAGAATTCTTGCGTGGTTATCCCGAAATTATCGGCGCCACTTTAATTTAAAATTTTTTATATAACACAAAACCAGCCTAATTAACGGCTGGTTTTGTTATTTACCTCTTATCTTGCAAAATTAGCTCTACGCTTTTTGTTGCAGTCAAAGCAATAAACCGGTCGATCAGCGGCTGGCTTGAAAGGCAGCTCAGTGATCGCCACACCGCAATCGGCGCATTTGAGGTTCATGTCAGAGACATTGAACATCTGGCGCTGCGGTCTGGGGCCGAAGCCACGGTCATCGTTATAGGCCATAAGTTTGGCTGAAGTATCGGTCATTTTAACTTACGACCTCTTTTGATGCTATCTCTAGGATCTATCGTTAAAATTGTCCTACTCTTCGTTTGTCCCCGTCAAAACGAGGACTTATTGAATTATGTATATATTATACACTATTCCCAGGATTTGTCAACCCTGCCGCGAATTCAAAGAAAAAAGGTAAAAAAGAAGCGGCGGAGACTTTCGTCAACGCCGCGGAATGTTGCCTTGTTGTCCGGCCTGGGTGGTTCTATCCGGACCAGGAGATACCCGTGCCTCCCATTGTGACTTCCACTCTTCTGGGATCCCAGCCGTTTTCCAGATAGAGGTGCCTCGCTGTTTCGCCGATCGCCTTCGCGAGCTGGCGGATGACGCGTTCTTCAAGCGCCTCGCTGGCGGGAGGAAGTTCGGCGTCGATCTTGAGCGGAGCGCTCTTGCCATTCACGTAGAGATTGCCGAGACATTTCATCTGGATTTCGCCCGGTTTCAGACCGAGTTCCGAAATCCTGAGGCACACTGCGGTAAGTGCCCTTTCGAGCCGTGGCGGATGCAGCTCTTCTCTCCCGGCGTTGGTAACCTTGAGCAACAACATATCTTTCTGCCCTCCTTAATACCTTCCTCCGTTTACTCGCCGTCCTATACAGCAAGCCCTGAATTGCTATTTTAAATTAAATGGATATTTTGTCAAGATAAAAAAGAGCGGCGGAGACTTTCGTCAACGCCGCACGGAGGCTTCATTTCTTCTTTCGGCTCGTGAGCTGGGAAAAGGTCATCCCGCCAGCAAAACCGCCGATGAAAAGGCCAATGGCTTTGGCCGAAATTCCACTGACCAGCCTGAACCTGTCGTCCTCACCCATCTTGGCGAAGACAGCACCGATAGCGTAGGAAGCGGCTATGGCCAGCGCAATTGCGAGAACCGCGGAAACCAGGACGTAGAGAAAAAGCGGTTGTGGCTTCTCCTGTTCCATCTTAATCCCCGTCCGTCCAGAAGGCGTCCTTCTCGGGGTTGAAGCGCTTGACCGCGACTTCAACCGGACGCAGCGGGAGCTTGTGAATGTAGTAGAAATTCCTCGCCGCCTCAAAAAGCGCCTTGGCGAGCTTCCGGCGGACTCCAAGCGTCCGTTCCAGCTTGTCAAAGAGGATCTCGACCACGATGATGAGCGGCCCGCCCTCGGAACAGAATTCGGGCTGAACGCCGGAGAAGACGATTGTGATGTCATCCCTCCCTTCTTAGCCCAATTCCTTGACGCTGACGCAGGCCTTGCGAAGTGTATTACGCAGTCCGACGTGGTTCGCGTCGATTTTTTCCTGGGCATTGTAAACCACGATCAATGGCATCTTATTCCTCCTCTTCACCTCTTTGAGTTCACCACAAAGTGTGATGGCCTCAAAAAGTGAGGGGAAGATGTTTAGTCTTCCCCGAGATGACGCGCCCTCGCGGCGCAGTTGAGCCTTCTCGCGATTACGGTCGTAACCGTGATCGCCCTTCTTACCGCCGTGGACATGGGACGGCGGCGGGGTGGGTTTTCGGATGTGGCGAAACCAGTCAGGAACCTTCTTCGGCTTCTTCATGGATTCCCTCCTTGCACTCCCTGCTGGTTGTTTGAATTGAACAGCCAGCGGAAAAAGGCACGAACTTGTCGCCAAACGAACTGCAGAATTCCTCGTACCGCCCGCCTGATCGTCTTCCAGAACCAGCGCCAGATGGCAGTGATTGCCTTCTTGGCCTGCTGGCTAATCCAGCGGAAGACGCGGGCCTTGCCGGTCAGGGTGATGCTCATGCCTTCAAGGGCGATGAGCAGAAGAACGATCCCGCCGATGAGTGGCGAAAATTTGTCCACTAAAACCTCCCGTACCCACTTTTGGGGTAACAATAAAATATATCAAAGATTTACGATTTTGTCAATCCTTTCTTGAGAAAAACACCAATAAACAAAACCGCCCTCTTTCGGGCGGCTTTAGTTATTTATTTTTTCAGTTTAGCAAAAAACGTACTGCACAAAAGCAGATACCCGATTCCCAAAGGATGATTCAAGTAAGGACTGAAAAAGTTTGTCGCCAAAAGAGCGGCGATTCCGAGCAAGAGGCCGAAAGGCATAAAGTCCCCTTCCCGCCCCAAAGACCACCCAGAACGCCAAATTTTAACGATTAAAAGCAAGTAAACAACCAGTCCGGCCAGGCCGATTTTAAGTAAAATATCCAAATAGCCCCACTCAAAAGCATAAGTTGTAAATTGTCCGTCCGGACTCAATTGTACGGCCCGCGGATCGCTGCTTTTATAAGTTACAGTTGTCCCGAAACCGGAACCAATAATCGGGTGCTTCACTATCGCCTTACCAAGCGGCGGAAGCAAATCCCAGCGGCTCCGGACGGCTGCCTCGCTTAAATCGGTCAGGCGGTCGGAAAACATGGAACTAAAGGAAATTTTTCCCGGCGTTGGATAAGGAAACTTTACCGTGACAAAAATCGCGGCTGCCGAAATTATTAATATACCCAAACCGCAGAGTCCGATTTTAACAATTTTCCCGAATGGAAATTTTTTGATGATTAAAAATATAAGAAGAGTTAAAAGACCAAAAGCCAAACCAATCCAGAAACTGCGGGAAAAACTGACAAGAATTGATGCAAAGCACCCGGCAATGAGTAACCACATTTTTATTCCCTGAGCGGAGCGAAGCGAAGTCGAAGGGTCAGGCTCAGGGGCTAACTTTCCTCGCTTCCAGATTAAAAACGCCGCGAAGATAAAAAATCCAAGCAAAACATAAATCTGCGATTGAAAAAAGATCCGATAAAAACCGCTGTCCATTAGAGTTATCTCCCCTATTAAAAACTGCCGAAGCCAGCGGTAGAGCGGGTACATGGCGACTTCCAAGCCGTGGGAGAAAATATAAAGCAGGAAAAATGTTTTTAAGACAATCAGGGTAACCGCGGCGGTAAAAATCTGCATTGAGTTTTCAATCTGCTCGCGCGACTTGATGGTATCGGCGAAAAGAAATATCGCGCCAAAATACAGCCAGGCGTTAAAATCAAAAAAGACATTTTGGAAAGAATTACCGCGGATAATTCCCCAAAGAAATCCCCAGACAATAAAAGTAAATAAAATCCACCACCATTTGCCCAAATTGAATTTGAAATCTTTTTTCTCAATTCTCCGATACAGCCAAACAGCCATTACGACTAAAAATAAGGCGATGCGGGGCGAAACCGAAACGCCGCCGGCGTCAAAATAAAATAAATATCCTTTTGAGCCGATAAATAATTCCGCGAGTAAAATATAAAGCCCATATTCCAATTTTTCCAAGGTTAAAACCAGGGTCAGAGCTAAAATTACAAAAAACGCCACTTTGTTGAAAAGCGGAAAGAAATAAGCGACGAATGACAAAATCAACGCGAAAGAAATGAAGAGCAGTGAGTTTTTAAAATATTTTCCGAATAAGTTCATAGCTTGACAATTAATATTGTGAACGATAGATTAATGTAAAGTCAGGAAAGATTAATCTGAGCGGAGAAAAGGAGGAACAAACATGCACTCTCTTATTGCAGCAATGCAAGAGGTGATTGCAAAACTCGTAAAGATCGATAAGACCATCGGCGAGTGGGGTGTTTCGGATGGCGATGTACTCTCTCGAAGCGTTCGACATCAGCGTATCGCCGCCCTGAGAAAGACAAAAGGCGATAGGAATGGTTGGCTCGAATGGGGGTTGTATGATTCTCCCACGATAAGCGCTCAATGTTCCCTGAGAGTGAAAGAGAATCGTTTCCTCTGTAACATCATCTACGACCCATTCAGCAATTCTTGGATGGGAAGCATTGTGTGGGATGATGGCGTCGGAACATTTCCGGCAGGGCTGTCCGAGACAATCACGTCCGTTCTCCCCCAAACGGTTTTGGCGAAGAACGAAAAAGTAACCTATCAGGATACGGGGGAAGAAGTGGCTCTGGCAATAATCGCCCTGCTGGCAGATTACTATGCCAACCTGCCCGTCCGATCTACGCGAAACTAAACCGCATCCCGGGAGGACCAACACTGCTGACTGAAAAGCGAAAGCTCTTTGGCCGGCGTTTTTTATTTTAAAAGAATAAAGCGATCTTGACAATTTATCTTTTAGATGATAGATTGTAGTGTAGCCTGGACAATTTCGTTTGGGCTAAAAAGGAGGGTATAAGGGATGAATTCCCGGCTCGAAAGACTCAAGGTGACGATTGAGAAGTGCCTGAAGGTCGAGGAGGTCTTCGCTCGGCAGGGCATCCGCGGGCAGGAGCCCATCCACTACGACGACATCATCGCCGGCTTCAACGCCCCGGCGCGGAGCGGCTTTCTCTTTGGCTGGGATCTCGTCTTCAAGACTCCGGTCCGCTCGGCTCCCAAGGAAGAACAGGAGGGCCGCGAGCCCACCTACATCGAGGTCAGACTCGCGAGCGAGCAGGCCGACGGCCGCTTGATCGAGGTCACCTATTTCCCGGCCAACAATAGCTGGGTGGTGGTGGGATCAACACTCATCGGATGGGACGGGACCGAAACCGTACGCAACCTCGCTGCCGACTGCCAGCTCTCGGCTGGCGACTGGCGCAAGATCGGCGAAGACGAGGCGATGAAGATCATCGCGACGCTCGCCGCCTTCTACAAGCGCCAACCCGCGGCCTAGACCGCGCTGAACCGAGGAACAAACCACGCCGCCGACTTTTGAAGCGCAAGCTGATTAAGCCGGCTTTTTTTATTTATTTCTTTGCCCTTCGATTCGCTACGCTCGTTCAGGGAATAATTATTGCCTGAGCTTGTCGAAGGCTCTACTTTTTAAAGATTTGCGCAAGCCAGGCTAACAATAAACTCAATGGCCGCAAAATCTGAATCGCGAGCCACTCCCCTCTTGTGCCGTGCTTTTGAAAATAATATGACAAGCTGCGATTAAAATCTTTCTGTTTTCTAAGACCCATTGCTTGTTTAAAACTTTGGCCAAAGTGATGAATAATTTTTACTTCCGGGGTGTATAAAATTTTAAAACCGGCGGCTTTTGCCCGCTTGCAGAAATCAACTTCCTCAAACCAAATCCAAAATTTTTCATCGAGCAATCCGATTTTATTTATCACTTCTCGCCGGATCATCATAAAGGCACCCATCACTTGGTCGACTTCCTGCATTTTTTCATAATCAAAATTTTGAACTAAATATTTATACATGGTTTTTGAATGCGGCAGGAGATGATGGATTTTCAATAAAATGAAAAGTTGCGAAATCAAATCGGGGAAAGCCCGGACTGATGGCTGAAGCGACAAATCGGGATTCAGTAATTTGCACCCCGAAATACCACACTCGGAATGCGTGTCCATAAAACGTACCATTTTTTCCAAAGCGTTATCTAGAATTTCCGTATCCGGATTTAAAAGCAAAATATACCTGCCTCGAGATTTTTTTATTGCTAAATTATTTCCTTTGGCAAAACCTAAATTTTCCGTGCTCACCGTTAAATCAACCTGGGGAAATTTTTCCCGGACCATTTCAGCGCTTCCGTCACCAGAGTTATTATCAACGACAAAAACTTCAAAAGAAATATCTTTGGTCTGTTCAAAAATAGATTGGAGACATTTCTCTACCAAGTCTTTGACCTTCCAGTTGACAATAATGATTGATAGATCCATATACTTTGTAAAATCCCTCTCTAACTCTCCCTTTTTCAAAGGGAGAGAATTTATCCTCCTTTTCCAAAGGAGGTGGCGCGGAGTGCCAGAGGATTTTTATAAATGGTGTTTTTCCTTGATAATCTTAAGCGCCTCGTTGTATTTTTTTACTTCCTTTGGCATCCAGCCGAGCCGTTTCCAGGGAATTTTATATACAACCGATGGCAGCCAACTTGAGATTCCGGTTTTCCGCGGTTTAACCGTGAAGAGAAATTCCGGAACCCAGACGCCAACGTGTTTTTGCTCTAACATCTGAAGCCATAAATCCCAGTCCTGAAATTTTTTTAAATTTTCATCCCAGCCGGGAAAATGTTCGCGGCGAATGAGGGTGGTCGAGGTAATATAATTCATCTTCTTTAACGCCTCGTCATCAAATTCATGGAGACCGAATTCTTTCCTGCCCCACATAAAAGACGAATAGGCGTAAGACGCTTCGGGATTTTTTTCCAACGCTTCTAACATTTTTTGGAGCATCTTGGGCTTTGCGTCAACGTCAGCGTCGCAAAAAATAACAAACTCGCCGGTTGATTCCTCAAATCCCCTATTTCGGGCAGCCGGCGCGCCGAGATTTTCCTGATTAATAATTTTTATCCGGTCTTTATATTTTTCCAAAACTTCGGCCGTGTTATCGGTTGAACCGTCATTTACCACGATAATTTCAAAATCGCGGAAGGTCTGATTGAATAACGACAAAAGACACGCTCCGATCGTGTCCCCGTGCTGGTAGGTTGGAATAATTACACTTATCTTTAGCATAATATTTTCAATAATTATAGCCGATTTCGTCTCAAAAAACAAGTTGACGAGCGCGTTTTAAAATGATTAACTTTAGGCAGAAGGAGGAATATCGTGGCTGAAAAAGTGAAGTATGTCGAGTTGAAAAATCCAGACGTTTTGGCGGTTCAATACTCAAACAGCCCATTCAGCCAGAAAGAAATTGAATTACTGACGGCGAGAGCGGAGAAGTATGCTCTCGTGAGAGACGGTGATCGACTTTTCATCTACGGAGAGGGTGGGGACGAAACGTGATTCGCAACACCGACCCGGAGGAAATCCCGCCGCGGGACATTTGCGAAGACGGAGACGTGCCGCCCTGCGCCTGGGATAATGGCCACGACGGAGAACTCGGCGAACCCGACGATCCGCTCCATGGCAAACGCGGAGGAGTACCAGAGTCGCGCGGACACGCGATGCACGACGGCGAAAAGGAGGAAAAATGATTTACAGAGGACAAATCAGGGTGACAATGAGTTGTGACGGCTGCGGCTTCGCGGATGAAACTATCGTTGGTTATTGCGTTGAAGTTTCCGACATCAGCGAAGTCAAACGCAAAGTTGAAGAGAGCCGCGACAACATGGCCGAAGCTTGGCATGATCAGACGGGGTGCGGATGCCATGGCAACTTCACCACCACGTTCCACTGGGACGAGTAAACCATACCGACAACATTTCGGTGTGGTCTTTTTTATGCATACGAATAGCGCTCACTTCGCGAAATGAGAATGCGCCCATACAAATTTTAAAAAAGATCCACCAGGACACGGCCGTAGTGGATCAGGTACGCTTTCATTCAGTTGTATTCCGGGGAACTAATTCACCGGCTGGAACTCAATCTTGCCTTCCTCACCAGTCTTGCCCACGATCTCGAGATAGTAAAGATCCACATCAATATCGGGAAATTCCCTGTTCAAGGTCTTCTTGGCGTTTTTCATGTCGTCTTCCTGTGCGGCTCTTTCTTCCTTGAGACTTGAAAACGCGGCAGAACCGCCCCAAGCCCCGCAGTCGCGGTGAGCGATCAGGACGACCCGCATGATTTTGTGATGGCCAACCGAGATATCTCGGAGAGCATGGAGAAAGACGTTGCGCGTCATCCCGTCCGTATAGACTCTCGGGCCTCCGGGAAAAGTGTAAGGCGTGTAACGTCCTCTTAGATCCAGTTCCTTTCTGATGAATTCACCAGTCTGTTCAACGAACCGGTAATCCAAGCAGTGAACTACCACCACCGGAACCTTTTTGGAATTGTCGAATGAATATTGCGTACCCATATTTTACCCTCCTCCTAACCCCTCCCCGCCTATTTCCTGGACAAAACGAGAAAATAGAAGAGAAGGCGTTAAAAAGATTTGTTTGAATGTTTAAAATTATTCTTCAACCCTGATGCTCGGCGCGGTGCGTGCCCGGCTTCTTTTTCGCGCCACCTTAAGCCGCGCTAATTCGCGTTCAAGACCGGCCGCGGCATCGGCATATTTTTCCGCGTCAACATGTTTTTCTTCAAGAATTTTTTGCGCCCGCTCTTTAGCTTTTTCAATTTCCGCTTCCACGAGTTCCTCAGCCTTTTCCGCGGTATCGGCCAAAATTAAAACTTTATCTCCCGTCACTTCAATAAATCCGCCGGAGCAGGACATGGCAATTTCTTCTTTACCTTTTTTGGCGACAATTTCTCCGGGACGAAGCACGGCAATCAGAGGGATGTGGTTTGGTAAAATCGTAATCTCCCCTTCCGCGGTGGGAATGGTTATTTGATCAACTTCGTCTTTCAGAACAACTCGCTCGGGAGTGATTATTTCAAATTTTATTCTTAGAGCCATAAAAAAAATTAATGGAAGAGATCCTTCGGCTTCGGCCAGCCTAACTGGCCTTCGCAGAGGATGACAACTACGCCGTCACTTCCCCAATTCCGCCTTTCATATAGAAGGATTGTTCCGGTTTATCGTCGTGCTTGCCTTCCAGAATTTCTTTAAAACTTCGGATGGTATCTTTCAGCGAAACATATTTACCCGCCGTACCGGTGAAAGTTTCCGCAACCGAGAACGGCTGAGACAAAAATTTCTGAATTTTCCTGGCGCGCGAGACGGTTTGTTTATCTTCCTCCGACAATTCCTCCATACCCAAAATAGCAATAATATCTTGCAAATCTTTATAGCGCTGTAAAACTTTCTGTACCTGGCGGGCGACATTATAATGTTCTTCGCCGACAATTTTTGGATCTAAAATCGTGGAAGTGGAATCAAGCGGATCCACGGCCGGATAAATGCCGAGTTCAGTCAGGGCGCGATTAAGCACCACGGTTGAATCAAGATGGCCGAAAGTTGTGGCCGGCGCCGGATCGGTTAAGTCATCGGCCGGAACATAAACCGCCTGCACGGAAGTTACGGAACCCTGATTCGTAGAAGTGATTCTTTCCTGCAATTCGCCCATTTCCGTCGCCAAGGTCGGCTGATAACCAACAGCTGAAGGAATGCGTCCCAAAAGAGCGGACACTTCCGAGCCGGCTTGCGTGAAACGGAAAATATTATCAATAAAAAGCAGAACGTCCTGTTTTTCCTCGTCCCGGAAATACTCGGCCATGGAAAGCGCGGATAAAGCTACGCGCGCCCGAGCTCCCGGCGGCTCGTTCATCTGCCCGAACACCATAGCGAGTTTGTCCAAAACGCCGGATTCTTTCATTTCATGATAAAGATCGTTTCCTTCGCGAGTCCGCTCGCCAACTCCGGCAAACACCGAAACGCCGCCATGCGCTTTGGCAATGTTATTAATGAGTTCCTGAATAACCACGGTCTTTCCCACCCCGGCTCCGCCGAACAATCCAACTTTACCGCCTCTTAGAATCGGACAAATTAAATCAATAACTTTAATTCCGGTTTCCAAAATTTCATTTTTGGTTGATTGATCGGTGAATTTCGGCGCTGGACGATGAATCGGATATTGCTTTTTCGATTTGAATTCCTTGAGCCCGTCAACCGTTTCGCCCAAAAGATTAAACACTCTGCCTAAAGTTTCCTTTCCGACCGGAACGGAAATCGGCGCCTCTGTATCAATTGCTTCCATTTGCCGTTCTAGACCTTCCGTTACGCCCATAGCCACCGCGCGCACCATACCTCCGCCCAAATGCTGCTGGACTTCAAGAACAAGTTTTCCTCCATCCTTCCTTTTTATTTCCACCGCGTTATAAATTTGCGGGACTTTTTGACTAAATTCCAAGTCCACAACCGGACCGATAATTTGTTTGATAATTCCTTTGTTCATATTTTTTTATAAAATTATAAATTAATTATTCTAACGCCGCCTTGCCGCTCACAATTTCCATAATTTCTTTAGTGATGGCCGACTGACGGACTTGATTATACATTAAGGTTAAGTCAAATATCATATCTTCGGCGGAATCGGAGGCGTTTTTCATCGCAACCATTCTCGCGGAATGTTCCGAAGCGTTTGATTCCAAAATTGCCTGGAAAATTTGCATCTCGGCCATCTTCGGCAGCATATATTCTAAAACCATATCGGGTGATGGCTCAAACAAAAATTCGTGTTCTTTTTCTTTTACTTCTTCCGTTTTTTCTTTACTCACTTTCCCTAAATCCAGGTCACGCTCCCGAGTAAACGGCAAAAGTTTTAAAATTCTCGGACGTTGGGAAATTGTGGAAATGAAATCAGTGTAGGCAAGATAAACTTCATCGTATTTTCCCGCGGAAAAATCATCAATCACTATTTTGGCAATCGCTCTGATCTCCGCGAGCCGCGTCACGCTGCTTAAATTCGTAAAATCAGCCACGAGTTTTATTTTATGCCGCGCCGTAAAATCCCGGCTTTTTTTTCCGACAGTTAAAAATTCCATTTCAATCCCCTTGTCCATCAAACTTTTGGAAAATTCCGCAACTTTTTTTATAATTTGCGCGTTAAATCCTCCGCATAAACCGCGATCGGAAGCGACAAGAACCACGCAAACTTTCTTAACTTTATCTTTTTTAACTAAAAAGGAATGAAGTTTGGAATCGGTTTTTCCAGATAAATCGGAAATCAAAGACCAAGCCCGGTTGGCGTAATCGCGAGTACGAAGGGTTGCCAACTGCGCCTTTCTCATTTTTGAAGCCGCCACCATTTCCATCGCCTTGGTAATTTTTTTGGTGTTGGTGATGGACTTGATGCGTCTTCTGATGATTTTTGTTGAGACTGCCATGCCTATAAATTATGTTTTTATCTTGACAAATCTTATTTAATAATGTTAGATTAACTCGTCGCAAGCAGAAAGAAGGAGGCAGCGACATGGATGACATTGAACGGCTTCAGAATACGAACATGGGCGGATGGATCATAATCGAGCACCACGGTGACGGTCAAAACTTTGTCGGCAATGTCCTGTCCAGACCCACAGGTTGGGCAGAGAGAGACAAATCACTCATGATTCATTGGCGCCGCTGGAACTGCACCCTGGAACCGTCAGAGGTGATAAGATTCTCACCGGAATCTTGGAAGATGGAAATTGTAGACGCGAACATTAATGTCGTTTTCTGCAAGCGTATTGCCAAAGATCCGCCCGAGGACAAAATCGTAAACCCCTGCCCCGACGTGAACCTGTATACTCTCGTACGGGCTAGTGTGGGCTACTTCTAGCGAGACGCCGTCTCGCTTCATCACGCGTCATTTGGAACCCTTCCGAACGGCGCGTCTTTTTTATTTTATAAAGAAACAGTTGCCTTAAAATCCGCAATTACTGTCTTCAAACTTTCTTCCACTTCCGGCGTCAACTCTTTTCCTTTTTGAATTTTCGCTAAAACTCCAGCCGGTTCCGATTTCAGATACGCGTGGAATTTATCTTCCCACTCTTTTAATTTTTCCACTGGCACGTCATCAAAATAACCATTAATGCCGGCGTAAAGAATCGCCACCTGGTTTTCCATTGGCATCGGAACATACTGACCTTGTTTTAAAACTTCAGTCAATCTTCTGCCGCGTTCAATCTGATTTCTCGTGGCTTCATCAAGATCAGAAGCAAATTGGGCAAAGGCCTCGAGCTCACGGAATTGCGCCAAGTCCAAACGCAAACGGCCGGCAACTTTTTTCATAGCTTTTGTCTGAGCCGCAGAGCCGACGCGGGAAACCGAAAGACCGACGTTTAGAGCCGGACGAATACCTTTATAAAATAAATCCGATTCCAAATAAATTTGGCCGTCGGTGATGGAAATAACATTGGTTGGAATGTAGGCGGAAACATCGCCGGCTTGGGTCTCAATAATCGGCAAGGCGGTCAGCGATCCGCCGCCAAAATCAGGATTCATTTTCGCGGCGCGTTCAAGCAAACGAGAATGCAAATAGAAAATGTCGCCCGGATAGGCCTCGCGTCCCGGAGGCCGGCGAAGGAGCAAAGAAATTTGCCGGTAAGAAGCGGCGTGCTTGGAAAGATCATCATAAATTATAAGCGCGTCTTTTCCTTGATCCATAAAAAATTCACCCATAGCACAGCCGGCGTATGGCGCGATGAAAGAAAGCGAAGCCGGGTCGGATGCGCCGGCGGCCACGACAATTGTGTGTTCCATCGCTCCAAACTCTTCCAGTTTCGCCACCATTTTCGCAACCTTTGATTCCTTCTGGCCGACTGCCACATAAATGCAAACGCAATCTTTCCCCTTTTGATTGATAATCGTATCAATCGCGAGGGCGGTTTTGCCGGTCTGACGGTCGCCGATAATCAGTTCTCTTTGACCGCGGCCGATCGGAATCATTGAGTCAATGGCCTTAATGCCGGTCTGAAGAGGAGTCGCGACTTTTTGTCTTGTGATAACGCCCGGCGCGATTTTTTCAATCGGATAAAATTTATTTTCCTTGATGGCACCTTTGCCGTCTTTCGGCTCGCCAAGAGGATTCACGACCCGGCCGACAAGATTTTCCCCGACCGGCACGGACAAAATTCTGCCAGTACTTTTAACCGTGTCCCCTTCTTTGATATGAATATGTTCGCCCAAAATCATGGCGCCGATAATATCTTCTTCAAGATTCAGGGCAACGCCAAAAACCGATTCGCCGGCTTTTTCACTGCTCAAAAATTCAAGCATTTCGCCGGCCATGCAATCCGAGAGTCCGGTAATTCTTGCGATGCCGTCACCAATTTCCGCGACATGACCTACTTTTTCGGTGTTGGCCGCGACTTTAGCTTCAGCAATCTGTTTTTTAAGATTTTCAATAATAAAGTTTACTTCCGACATAAAATTAAAACTATTTAGTAAGTAAATTATTTTTCAAAATTTTAAATTTATTTTTAAGGCTGGCGTCAAAAACCGCGTCTTCGCATTCAAGAATAAAACCGCCGATTAAATCGGAATTGATTTCCTTTCTGATGTTTGCCGTCTTGAAGGTTATTTCCAAAAGACCGGGTGCTTCTTTTTTTAATATTTCAATCAAGTCTTCCTTCATCGGGTGCGCTGATCTTATTTTCAAATCAACAATTCCCTCTTCACGGTTGGCATACCTGATAAAGTTATCAATAATCTGGGGGGCAAATCTCAGGGCATTATTTTTAGACAGAAGTTTCACAAAATTGCCCAAAACAGCCTTGGCTTTTTCGTCCGAAAGACCTTTCGTTGCCTCATATAAAGATATTGCGTACTGCTTGGGTTTGATCTTCATAAACTATTTTTTATTTGCCTCCTTGAGGCTGTCCTCTATCAGTTTTTGTTGCGTTTTACCGTCAAAAGATTTCCCTACAACCTTTTCGGCCGCTGATACAACCAAAATTACTGCTTCTTTTCTTACTTCGGCCATCATTTTTTCTTTTTCCTGGATCATCTGATTTTTCGCGGCGGTAATTAATTTTTCAACTTCGGCTTTCGTTTTAGCTATCGTTTCCTGACCGGAGGCTTCCGCTGTTTTTTGGGCTTCTTCAATGATAGCCATTGCCTCCCGTTTAGCTTTTTTTATTTCTTTATCGTGAAGTTCTTTCGTTTTCTCCAATTCTTCTCCTATTTTTTCCGCGTCACGGAGGCCTTTTTCTATCTTCTCTTTCCGGCTCTCCAATAAATTAAGGACAGGTTTATACAAAAATTTATATAAAATAAAAACCAGAATCAAAAAATTTATTAATTGCGCAACGAGTAAACGCCAATCAATGCCGAGTTTTTGTAATAATTCCATATGTATGTATTTATTTATTTCAAAATTTTCAGTCCGCGGCCAACTTTTGGCCACGAACTGTGAACTTTGGACTAAACAAACTTGATGATCAGCGCGACAACCAGCGCGTAAATGGCGATGGCTTCAGTAAAAGCGATGGCCAAAATCATCGCGGTTTGCACTTTTGACGCAGCCTCCGGATTTCGTCCGATTGATTCCATGGCTTTGGCGGCTAATCTGCCAATGGCCAGAGCCGGGCCGAATGCTCCGATGGCGATGGCAAAGGCGGCGGCAATGGCTTTCACGGCGTCTAAATTGCCGAGGAGCCCACTCGCGGCCTGAGTTGTTTCAGGAACTGCCATAATTTATTTGGACAGTCATCTGCTTTCGACGGAAATTTTTGTTTAACGTCGGCGATTAACTGTCTTTATTTAGTTAATAGTTCATAGTTAATCGTTCGTAGAATTTAATCCGCGAACTATTAACCATGAACCATGAACCAAGTCAATGCGCTTCGTGTTCTTCATGCTCATGCTCTGTTACGGCCATTTTCAAAAAAACCAGAGTCAGCATGGCAAAAACCAAAGCCTGGACAAAACCGACAAATATTTCCAAAAATAGAAATGGCAAGGGCACAATGTAGGGAACCAAAAAACTCACCACGGTCAGCAAGACTTCTCCGGCAAAGATGTTGCCGAATAGCCGGAAGGAAAAGGAGACAAATTTTGCAAGTTCGGCGATTAATTCCAGGAAACCGGCAAAAAAATTAATAAATCCGTCAAAAGATGGAATCGGTAAGAAACCATACCTAATTTTGAATAAACCGCCGAACGGCAGAAACTTTTTCCCGTATTTTCCAAAACCAATGGCCAGGATGCCGAAAATTTGCGTGGAAAAAACTGAAATGATGGCAATAGCCAGAGTAACGTTTAAGTCGGCCGACGAAGATCGGATAAAAGGTATTAAGACCGTTTTTCCATGGAGCTCCTCCCAAATTCCGATTGAACCCAAGCCCGGCACTACCTCAATCCAATTGGATAAAATCACAAAAATGAAAATGGTGAAAACTATGGGAAAAAATTTCTTGGCCTGTTTCCGGTCGCCCGTGATCGTTTCCATAAAATCCAAAGCCCCGTCCACGACTGTTTCCACCACATTTTGCAAACCCTCCGGAATTTCCCTTAAATTTTTTCGAACGACGAGCGCGATGATTATCAAAAATAAGATTATCACCCAAGCTACAAGCAGAGTGTTTGTCACCGGAAAACTCCCAATATGGAAAATCGGTTCAGCGGCTAAAGATATGTTCATATTGAATCTGTTATTTCTTGTTTTGCCATTCCGTACCGCCTAAGATTTTTATCGTCCGCCGGTAAACCGCAATTGTGGAAACAACAAGTGAAAGCATAATACCTGCCAAAAGCAGCCAAGGCGAAGTGCCAAATTTTTTATCGGCAAATCTACCCAGCAAAGCTAAGACAACCAAGGGAATTGCCATTGAATAACCGAGCTGCCACGCCAAAGAAAGAGCTGACCAGGCCCCCTCTTGCTTTGGTTTATTTTGCTTGGTGTCATTTATGTCCATAAACTTCCAAAATAACCCTTGGCCCGTTTTTTCTAGGAATGGCGGGCCAAAAGTTTTTATCCACAGTAATTTTGATAATTTAGGTATTTTATCTAATTTTTAAAAAACGGTCAACCCCGTACAAAATTTGGTTCTTAACCAGACGAATGTATAGTATATAAAAGCCAGATTTTGCGCGGGGCCAACCCAGCCAAATTTTGAATAAAAAAAGGCCTACCTCTCCCCTTGGGTAAGCCGTTGTCTTGTTCTTAAACCGTATCTCCGATCATCTGGCCGCAGCCGCTGCCAATCGGAGTTCCTCTGCTGAGGAAGTGCTTAACAGTGTAGCCGCGGTCCTTCAACACCTCCTCGAATCTGTTACGCGCCCGCCGCGAGGAAGGCTTGAGATCCGAACCCTTAAGCAGATTCAGCCGGGAAAGCTTCACGTAGAAGCAGCGAGGGTCCAGGATTTTTGCAAGCTCTTCCGCGTGGGCCACGGTGTCGTTTTTTCCTTGGACCAAGACGTAGTTCACGCACACCTTGTTGGGCGAAGCGGGACTGCGTCCTGTCTTTTCGGCATACTCCCGGGCCAACCTGATGGTTTCCGAAAGTTGGCCGGTGACCGGCACGAACTTCGCCCGCAGCGCGTCGTTTGGGGCGTGCAAGGACAACTGGAGGGTGACCCATGGACCGAAGTCTTCCCTTACCAGTTTCTTCAAGCCGGGGAGCAGTCCCACGGTCGAGATGGTGAACGAGATGCGTTCTCCGAAAAGCGTTCGGAGTGTTTTTGTGGCCTCTACCACCGCACCATAGTTCATCATCGCCTCTCCTTCACCCATGTAAGTGATATGGAAAGGCCTCTGGTCATTCAGGACCTCCTGGCCGAAAATGCTCCGGCCGAGAGTTTTCCTAACCTGCCCCACGATCTCTTCAGCTGTGAGATTTCTGCCGAACGGGACGCGGCCCGTGGCGCAGAAACGACAGCCGATAGTGCAGCCGACCTGCACGGAAACGCAGATGACGTGCCTGACCGTGCGGTAGTCCAGCTTCAGGGCAACCGCTTCGATCAGCTGGTTGTCCGCCAGGACAAAAACGAATTTTTCAGCTCCCGGGCTGAACGCCCTGGCAACTATCGCCAGTGAATCATGCGGCATTTTCCGGAAGTCATGGTCAACTTCCCTCTTTTGCCGCCGCTGAATTATGTTCCAGAAGTAGCGAAGCGGCGGAGTTGGCCCGGTAACGAACTCGATGAGTCCGGCCCTAGCTGCGGCGCGCAGCCAAGGAATTTTTCCGTCTTCCGCGATGACGAAAATGTCAGCTCGCGGATTTCTTTCGCGAAGAGTGCCGATTGCGTCCATACTCTCCGGGACGAGGGAATCCCTGTCCGCGAAGATCGCATCCGCGCGAAAACCCGCTGCTTCCGTTACTTCGCGGAGGCTCGTCTGTCCGTCGATCGCTTGGACTTCGTAGCCCTTGCGTTCGAACAGCCTGACAAGCTCTTTGGCGAAATGCCCCTTCGTGATGATTACGCATTTCTGCGTAGTCCTCCCTTTGCTCATGGTTGCTCTCCGATCGGGAAAATTGGGGTCAGGACAACCTACAACCGACCCCCACCCTAAGTAGCCTGTCTTGCAGCCCGTAGAGGCAGCGAGACAGACTACTAAGTTTTTAAAAAGAACGACGGCCTTTTATCTTTGCATCTAAAATTTTTATTGTCAACCTTCAACGAAATCCATTTTGTTGTTTGGCAGGTGAACGGTAAATTGACTTCCCACATTTAGTTTACTTTGCACGTCGATATATCCGCCATGCGCTTCTATGATTGATTTGCAGATAGCCAAACCCAAACCGCTGCCGCCGATGGATTCTCTGGTACGAACCTTGTCAACGCGGTAAAACCGTTCAAAAACGAACGGGGATTCCTCTTCGGGAATTCCTATCCCATTATCTTCAACTATAACCCTCGTTTCCCGAGTGTCAGTTTCTGCTTTAATTTTTACCCAACCGTTTTCTTTGCCGTATTTAATGGCGTTGGAAACAAGATTTAAAAGCATCTTCAGGAATTTATTCTCATCAATTAAAACGTTCATTTTGTCTCCGGCCGCGGCCAAATCTATTTTTATATTTTTATCTTTGGCTAAAATTTCCATTGACTGCGCCGCGGTTTTGATTAAGTTTTCCAAATTGACGGTTGTTTTTTTGAGATTCAGTTTCCCTGCCCCGGCGTGGGTTAAAATCATCAAATCGGCAAGAATCCCGGACATATGCCCGACTTCTTCGTCAATTACTTTCAGTGTTTCCCTTAACTCCTTGGCCGCAGCTTTCTCGTCCCACAAAGCTATGTCGAGATTCCCCTTGATTATCGTGAGCGGAGTCCGAAGTTCGTGAGAGGCGTCGGCTATAAATTGGGACTTCAGCTCGACGGCTTTTGCCAATTTTTGATTGGCTATTTCCAACTCCCCTGTTCTTGTATGCACTTTCTCTTCCAGGGTTTTATTCAAATTTTTGACTTCTCCGTAGAGTTGACTATTTACAATGGCGATCGCGGCATTATTGGCCAGGGTGGTCATAAGTTCCATATCAGTATCCTTGAATCTGCCGGCCTCGTCGCTGTCTATTTTAATTACACCTATAACTTTTTTATCCAACAAAATCGGCGCGGCCAACTCAGATTTTACGCTTTCCATTTCCGGCCCGCCGATATAGTATGGATCTTTTTTTACATCATTGCTGCAATATGGCTGTTTGATAAACGCGGCATGTCCGGAAAGGCCTTCCCCTATCTTTATTTTGATTTTTTGCCAGCCGGGCGGCATATTGTATGCCTCTTTCAAGACAAGCTCGTTTTCGTTTTCAAGCAATAAAATCGCGCCACTGACGGCATTGGTCAGTTTTACGGCGTTTCTAAGAATCAGCCAAAGAACTTCTCCAAGATTTAAAACCGAGTTGATTGCCCTTGAAACCTGATTGATCAAATAAAGCTGCCTTGCTTGATTTTTCACGGCATCCAGAGCGTAGAAAGCCTCAGTGTTGTCCTGGGCAATAGAGATTGCGCCTTCTATCTTTCCATTTTTGTCTTTCAGGGGAACCGCGTAAATATCGATATATTTAGCCGGTTTATCCGGAGACGCCTGGTAGAGACAATTATAGTGCCGAAAAGCAATACCGCGTTCCAGGAGATTTTTATATTTTTCGCGCAATTCATCCGATTTTTCAACAAAAGAGAAATCAAAAATTTTTTTACCCGTTCTGCCGGTAGGCGGTTTCTCCGCCAAAACATAAAAATAAGGATTCACTGAGACGACGCTCCCCTCCTTATCCAGGGCGACGATGCTTACCGGAACGTTTTCTATTATTTTTTCATAGAATTCGCTTATTATGTCTTCTTCTTCTTTTATTTTTTTTAATTCCTTCTCCACCTGCAGTCGCTTGCGCAGAGCTAACCGTCCCTTACAGTAGAGAAGCGAACTCAAAATAAGGGTTAGAACTGAAAGAGCTACCCAGAAATGATTTATGAAAGTAAGAAAATGAACCTGGTGTCCGAAAATTTTTAAATTCTCCCAGCCAATAAATTCGTTTTCGGTGTAAAGTTCCAAGAAATAAAAAATACCCAGCACCCAGCCAATACTGCTTAAAAGATAAAATAACCAATAGTCGGTAAGATGCGACTTGGTTTTATCAAAAATGCTTTTGCAGGAATTCTGCAAATTGATTTTTGGCCAAGGTTTCATGATTATTCCGGGAGACGGAAAAATTTATTTAACATCCTGGATTATTTTATAACCGACATTTCTGACCGTTTTGAGCAATTGCAGGGAGTGACTGCCGTCTACTTTTTTACGAAGGTTGCTTACCGATACATCGATGACATTGCTGCTGTCAACGAAATTATATCCCCAAATATGTTCGCCAATCATCGTTCTTGTGCAAACCTGCCCCGGACGGCGCATAAAATAATCAAGCAGGCGGTATTCTTTGCTCGTCAGAGGTACCGCTTGTCCGGCTCTAGTTACTTCATGGGTAG
>Ga0315286_10000006_pt1 | contig 138164 bp, 140 predicted proteins | sample YL17G10_0_MG_FD_205038 | JGI IMG/M metagenome (GOLD analysis project Ga0315286, IMG submission 205038) | Sediment microbial communities from Yellowstone Lake, YNP, Wyoming, USA - YL17G10_0 | ecosystem: Environmental > Aquatic > Freshwater > Lake > Sediment | place: USA: Wyoming | collected...
CCGAGGCAGATAGCCAACGCGCACAGCATCTTCAACATCACCGTCACCATCGCCATGCTGCCCTTCGTCGGGGCGCTTGTATGGCTCTCCGGGAAGGTCATCCGCGGCCGCGAGTCGCGGACAGAGGAGACGGTTGGACTGGACGAGAAGCTCCTGAAAATCCCCAGCGTGGCTGTCCAGAGCGCGAAGGCCGAAATGATGAAGATGGCTGCCGCAGTCAGTTCCATGCTGAAAGACTCCGAGGCGGCCCTGCTCAGGCGCGGCAAAGCCAGAGATGTCATGGCGCGGGAGGAGTTCACCGACCGGGCTAAGCGCGCATTGGATGGGTTCCTGAGCAAGTTGCCTGCACAACAGCTGTCCGAAAGCGACGCGGCCAGAGTACACGCTTACCAGCATGCCATAACGGACTTGGAGCGAATCGGCGACCATGCCGTCAACATATGTGAACTCGGGCAGATCATGGTGGAGAAGGGCGCCAGGCTCTCACCTCAGGCTGCCAGGGAGGCTGAAGCCATGTTCAAGGCCGTGACCAAAACTCTCTCCACCTCTGTCAGGGCACTCCGGGAGGAGGACCAAAGCCTCGTGGAAAAGGTGCGGGAAATGGAGAGCGCCACCGACAGGATGGAGCGCGAATACAAGAGGAACCACATCAAAAGGCTGGAGCGCGGCGTGTGCGATCCAACTGCCGGCGTGGCGTTCGTCGAAGTCCTGCGGAACCTCGAGCGCGTGGGCGACCATGCGATGAACATAGGCGGCGACGTCATGTTCCTGAAGCGGTGGAAGCGGCGCGGAGGGGCTGAAAGCGCCTAGCTTCTGGAGCCTTGTCCCGAAGCATGCTACGGGCCGAACGGCAGTATTATGCCGTCGTCCTCATGCACCTTGGGGATGGCGTGCAGGAGCCGGCCGCTCTTGAAGACTTTGATTTCCTTGCTGTCCACCGAGACGCTGTCGCCAGCGCTGAATTTGGCCACAAGCCCGGCGTCAAGAAGAGAATGCGGCTCGGACAGGGCCGTGTATGCTATGGAGTTGCTGTCCGCGATGCCACTGAACACCAAAAACCTGAAATCGCCGAAGAACAGCACGGGCCTGCTGAGCAGCTTCCTTAGCTCAGCAGCCATCCCGCTGTCGGCTGCGCTGACGGCATCGAACACGGCCTTGCCTTGCTCCATGCTTCTTTCGCAGGCGTAAGAGCACGGGACGTGCGAGATTAGGTGCAAGTTGGCCAGGTTGCCAAGGAAGGCGTTGAAAGCGGCGGCGCGGTTCCTCTCGGCCAGCGCCGAAAGCAGCGGCTGGTGCCTTTGCTGGAGCCTGGAAGCGAAATTGAACGCGTTGTTGGTGCAGAAGGGGAAGGCAGGCGAACGGCCCAGCGAGGAGAATATGTACCTGTCGAAGCTGTCGTCCCTGGTCTCGCACACGAAAGAGCACCATTTCTTCACGCAGCATCCAGGATAGCCCAACAGCTCGCCCTTCCTTTCCAGCATGCCCACCGAGCAGAGCAGCAACTCCTCCGCCATTTCCCTGGCGCGGCTTATGACCACCCGGCATGAGCCTTGCTTCACGATGGGGCCCGTCTCGCCCGCCGCCACTGGCTCCGCCGTTGCGCAGGACAATCCGTGCGAACTGCAAAAAGATTCGAGCTGCGGCAAGAAGCCCTTTTCAATGGACTGCAGCGTGACCGGCTTCAAGCCGCGCATGACAGAGATGAGCTCGACGACGTCTATGCGGTTCTTGACGTCCCGCCTTCCCAGCCATGACGCGCTTGGCGAGGGCGACTCCGTCGCAAGGCGCCTTGGCTCTGCCATGATTTTAATGAGAAGCGTGGATTAAAACGTTGCGGTTCTAACCCATCAGCATCTTCAGGATGTCGGCCTGGTTGAGGGTGTTGATGCCAGCATCGAAGTTGTCCACGAAATGGACGATAGCGGCTTCGAGCGTCTGGGGAGGCGTCGGGCCGTTCGGGCCGAAGTGGCTGGCGACGACATGGACGACGCCCTCCGGGAAGCCCCTTGCGTAAAGCTCGGCTGTCCCGAGCATGGTGTGGTCGATGCTCAGTCCCGTGGCTTCCCAGGACTTGAGCTTGTGCATGGTCCAGAGCTTGCCTATGTCGTGGAGCAGCGCCCCTGCGATGAGCGTGTCATAGTCCACGTCGCGATTGTACACTTCCTTGAGCGTGTCGGCGATGCGCATGGCCATGAGCGTAACGGCATAAGTATGGTCGACGTGGCCGCCTTCGTAGGCATGGTGGAAGCCGAGACTGGCAGGCATCTTTTCAGGACTGGCTTTGGGATAGTCCAGCGCCTTGCTCGTCAGCGACGGCTTTATGAGGATGTCGACGGTCATCTGGCGCAGCTTCCTGTCCTGGATGCCTTCAGCAAGCTTGAGGAGACGCTTCATGGAAAGGAATGGGCATGGAGGGTTATAAAAGCCACTATGAGTGTCGTTTAGTGGCTATCCTGGCCGGAGGCAGCTCAAGTTCAACGCGAAGTTGAACTTCAGTGTCTTGCTTCCCGCGTGTCAACGGCGGGAGCGGCGTTAACTCTATGCCCTCGAGCACACCGTCTATGTCCAGCACCTCGATGAGAAGCGGCTTGGGTGGCCTTATGAGGGGACGCACAAGTTCCCAAAAATGCCTATATCCTTCATCGTAAGTGTGCTTCGCCTCTTCGCCGGGTTCGTCTCCCGGCCATACAGGCATGTCGGCGTCGGTCAGTCCGGCCTTCGCTATGGCTCTTCTCACGGCGTACCAGCACCTTCTGTGATAGTATTTCCGTTCCATGTCCCAGAGCGGAAGGCGGTCGTCAAAGACCATGTTGAGTTCAGGCGTTGCCGGCACCGCGATGGCGTTGTCGTCCAAGCCCAACGTGTTCGGTTCGAACCTTGCTATGTAAATCTCCCTTTGAAGGGTAGGGTCGCAATATCTAAGCAACTCGAAAGCTTTTTCAATCGGCCGGACCGTCGGCCCTTGGAACTCGCCCACCACCGGAGGGCCGTAATGCAGATATGCCGTTTCTGAAGCCTTACTCTTCGGTCCGTGGGCTCCCCCGTAGCCGGCACCGACTATGAAATAACCCGGTGGACGCTGGATGGCCATGAAGAGATTTCGCGACAAGGCTTTTATTGGTTCTTCATGCGCTTTACATATGTAATGCAGCCTAACCAGCGAAGAAGCGGAGTGCTATCCCAAGCTTATCAGCGCCAGCCCTGCGAAGGTGGCGAGGATGCCCAGGAATTTCATTCCAGTCAACGGCGCGCCGAAGACCAGCACGGACACGAAGGCCACAAGGACGAAGTTGGCCGAGTAGATGGCTGCGCTGTAGCCTGGATTCGGTGCCGCTTCGACGGACTTCAGCGCGAAGACCGTTGCCGTTACGGACGCCAGGCCGATGGCCGCGGCTATGGCTGCCGAGCTATAGGAGATGGCGAAGCCCGCGCCGCCTTTCGGCGCCAGCAGCAGGAGCATGGCAGCGGCCGCGGTGGCGTAGAGGATGAGCGACACGAGGAATGCATTATCTGACGACACGAACTTGAACAGTAGATTGACGAAGAAATAACCTGCGAACCCCAGGAAGGCGTACAGGACCCACGCTTCCATTCTCATCATTTGAGATTCTTCGCGGCGCTTAATATAACTTCTATCCGCCGCTTCAGTTCTTCCTTCTTTCCGTCTCCATAGTAGCCTTCGATTTTGTCTATGAGCTTGCCGTTGGAGAAGAACAGCAGTGCGGGCAGTGCGCGGATTCGATACTTTTTCGCCAGTGCCACGTTCTCTATCTTGCGATACTTTATGTCACCCTGCAGCAGCTCCTTCACGGGGATGGACTTGATCATGCACTGTACCGAGTCCCTGCTGAACAGCTCCACGACCGCCGGCTTCGTCGACCTGATGATCTGGACGTCGAACTTGCTTTCCGGTATCAGGAAGGCGGAGCTGATGGGTTGCGCGCCGTAGCGGTCGACGAACAGGTCCGTGACTCTGCGCGGGTCATCGTCCATCTCCCGTTGCAGGCGCTGCCGCTCTATCTCGCTTCTGGCGACGCGTATGGCCCCGACAGGGCAGGCGCGCTCGCATGCGCCGCACGCCCTGCATTTGGCCTGGTCCACGGCTATCGTCCTGCGCTTCGCGTCCCATGCGAAGGCATGGGCGGGGCATGCCGTTATGCCGCTGCAGTCCTCGGAGTTGTCGCATATCTTGAAGTTTATGAGAACGGGCATGGTGAAGGTTTGGTTGGGAAAAATAAATGCTTGATGCCGGCTTCCTGGACTGCGCCGTCAGTAGCGTGACAGCACCTGATGGAGACTGGCTGGCAATTCAAGCCCTCTCCTGTGAACTTCGTAATGCCATGCTGCGTATATGGCTTTCTTCGCATGCATGCCTCCCAGAAGGTCCACCCGTGTCTCGGTGCCGTATCGCTCTTCGATTTTCTGCCTGTCAGAGCTCCTCCCTTCGGCCATCCTGCAGTGCGACCCGGAAAGGAGCTGCCTGTACATGCTGCGTTCGACGCCGTTCCTCTCCCCGTCAGGCAGAAGCGAAAGAAGCTCGTTCATGAATCCTCTGTTCTCCCTCGAGTTCAGCAAAGCCATCCTTGGCCGGACGAGGGTGGCGTCCATTGTCCCTGCAAAGAAGACGTAGTCATTCTCCAAAAGCTCCATCGCCGGCGGATACTCGAGGGACGTCACTTCTCCCAGTTGGCTGGCTATGAGGACGACTGGCACTCCGTCATCCCTGCAGGCGTCTAGCAGGCGCCTGTGGGATTCGCCGTATACGTCCTCCAACCGGACTCCTGACGCGCCGGTCGCCTGGAGCACAAGGCCGCGCGGAGGCATTCTCTGGAACTCATTGTACAGCTGGTCAGGGTCGTCTTCTGTATCAACTGTTTTCAGCCCTCGGAAGTCCATGCCGTCATTGGGCACATTGGAATTCCTGCCCCAGAAACTGACGATGCCGTTGGCTGCGGTCGCATCCACTTTGAGATCACAGCACAGGAACTCGTAGAGGATCTGGGCCCACATGGTATGGAACTCCCTTAATTTCGTGGAATCGTCCCTGTGCCTCTTGACATGCTCCACCAGGGCAAACCCCGGAATGACCTTCCCGACGGTCTGGCCGATGCCCTGCATTTCCGCTATCAGAGCGTTCATGTCCCTTCTGGCCTGCTCGGGCGTGTCACCTTCTGGCCTCGCTTTGAAACGCTTGATGCGCTCTTCGCCGTAGCCCAGAAGACTGACGTTAGGCATCCTGGCGCGTCCGCCGACGACTATCTGGTCAGGGGTGTCCAGCACGTCGGCTTCGTAAATCAGCCTTTGGTATTCTATCATCCTTTCAAGCTTTTCCATGGAAGGCAGTTCCCGTGCCCCCAGCTGAAGATTAAGAAGCACGTCCGATGCGCCCTGATAATCAACCCGGGCAAAATAACCCCTCGGCGCCCTGTACAGGTTGCCTCTCCCATGCCAGTTGGCTGAACCGCCCGGCGTGTCGTACCTGCTTGTGATCACCACCCCATGGGGCCTCACTGCGAAAACGCCGGAGGCATCGCCGAACGCTGTGAAAAGGCCGGCTGTTATGGTGTTGACGGGGGCGTCGGAACCTGGCACCTCAGGACCCTTCATGGATCCGAGAAGCGTGACAGGGTATCTCCACCTTTCGTTGCCCATCAGGGCAAGCATCGCAGCCGTCCGCTCCATGGTGTCCGTTCCGTGCCCGATGATGACGCCGTCCCCCCCTTCGAGGGTGAGAAGCGCCCTTCCGAGGTCAATTATGCTCGATTTCGGGTATTTTGAGCTGTCGTCGGTCAGGTCAAACTGCAAAGGGTAGACTTGCGTGAACGGTATCCTATCCAGGAGCCTGGTCGTGCTGTCCAAAGCGGCCGCATCCATATTGCGGACGCCTCTGGAGTCCGATCTGCTTCCTATGGTTCCGCCGAGCCGCAGAAGGTAAACGTGTCTTTTGGCGTTCCTTTTACTCGGCGCATTCCCTATCCCCATAGCTAGGACTTGAAAGTTAATTTTTTAAACCGAGCTGCTCATGGCAGCCGTCAGAACGTCGGCTGTTCCATCCCATCCCAACGAACATAAGCCTTGCGCAGGACGAACATGGACAGGGGCACGAGAAGTATGGAGGCCGTGAGCCACAGCGGATTGAGCGAAGCCGCGAGCATCACCAGCGCTAGAACCGATCCTATGGAGGCCAGGTACTGGACGAGTATCTTCGGGTTGTAGAGCAGGATGTTCGTCTGCATCCCGGTCAGGTATACGGTCGCTGCCAGCGCTATGGACGAGACGCCGACGAATGCAAGGACGGATGGCAGGAACGAGGCCGGTTCCGTGGCCAATGCAGCCAGCGCCGTCGCTGCGAACGGGCCCAGGCTTATGAGCAGGAACGTCTGGACTTTGCTTCCGATGACTGCCGAAGGCCGTATGGGCAGGAAAGCGTATGATGAGAAGACGTCGTATTCCGTCAACCACCCATACACGGAGGTGGTGAGCAGGCCCATCATCGCCGAGAACAGCAGCATGAAATCCAATGCCATGAAGCGCACCAGAAGCGACAGCATCAGCCACAGGAAGGCCGCTGGGAATGAGAGGGAGAAGATCAGCTTGCCTAAGCCGCCTTCGCTCCGCTTCAGGTCAAGCAAGTCCTTGGACGCGAGGTGCGGGCTGGCCATGAAACGCAGCCGCCTCGACAGCGGCAGGAGCGCATTGCTGAACTGGCGCCTGCGCTCGGGATAGTCCACCTTCAGGAAGGCAAAGGCTATGAGCGCGGGGACGATTACAAAGACGAGGGAAGCGGCCAGCGTGGCCATGGAGGGCGCAAGGAAGAACGAGAACGGGGCGAATGCCGTCTGCCTGAACGGCGCCATGCCTGGAACGGCCCATAGCGCAGCCGCGACCAGCGCCAGCGGCACCAGGATGGCGACGAGGAGCCTGGGCGAATGGGCGTATATCGTGGACAGAAGGAAGATTATGGAGAGGCCTGCAAGGAACGAGAGCGCTATGCTGGCGGCGAGCAGCGGCAGGAACGCAAGGCTTATGTCAAGGCCGAACAAAGCGACGAAAGGCAGCGCCAATGCAAACCCTGCTATGGCGGGAATGATCCAGAGCGCGAAGTAATAAAGCACGTCCTTGATGAAGAAGCTGAAGAAGATGCGGCGTTCGGAAACCGGAAGCGCCCGCGACGAATAGGCGAGCAGGCTCGCCTGCCCGAAGCGGCGGTTCATCACCTCCTTGCCGAAGAGGCCGAAGCCGCCGGCGCTGACGCCGAGGAGCGCCGCGCCCATGTGCCCGAGCAAAGCCATCTCACGAAGCGGCATGACGAGCGTGAACACCGGAAGCGTCAGTGACGTTATGAATGCAAATGCGGCTATGAGCGGCGGGAACGACGCGAAGAGCCGGCCGCCGAACATGACGGCATGCAGGCGCCATTCCTCCTTCATCATGGCCCGGAACATCTCGAATGCCATGCCGTCATCCCTTCACCAACTTCAGGAAGAAATCTTCCAGGCGGCGGCCGCGCAGCTCGCCTATGCTGCCCTGATGCACGAGGCGGCCGCGGTCGATGATGCCTATCCTGGTGCATATCTCCTGGGCAATATCCAGCACATGCGTCGAGAAGAAAACCGTGCCGCCGTCCTTCACGAAGCGGAGCAGATGGTCCTTCACTTTCCGTTGAATGACGGGGTCCAGGTTTATGACAGGCTCGTCGACGAAAACGAGCTTAGGGTCGTGTATGAAAGCCTGAGCATACATCAGCTTCTGCCGCGTGCCGCGGGAAAGGTCCTTGCACAGCGCATGCTTCTGGTCGCCAAAGTCCAGCATGGAAAACCAGCGGTCGCAGCGCTTTCCGATGCCGCTGACTCCGCGGATGCGGCCGACGAAATGCAGATACTCCTCGGCCGTCAGGAAGCTGGGAGGCGACTCCTGCTCCGGGATGATTCCCACGAGACGGCGCACTCCAACGGGGTCGGCGACGGCGTCGACGCTCATCACCTTCGCCGTGCCGGCCGTGGGCTTTATCTGCCCTGTCAGCATCCTGATGAGCGTCGTCTTCCCCGAGCCGTTGGGCCCGAGCAGGCCGAACAGCTCGCCCTGCTTGACCGAAAGCGAGAGCTTGTCCACGGCCTTGAGGCTTCCGAAACGTTTCGTCAGGCCCTGGGCTTCGATGACCGGTTCCATCCGTCCGTTTAAGATTAGTGGCCTTCCAATAAAGTCCTTATCCTCTCCTCGTTCCTAGTCTTCGACAGGGCCAGACGCAGCCTGCTGGCGCCGGTCATGCCGCGGGCGAAATGCATGGCATGAAGCCGTATCTGGTTAAAAGGAAGTCCATGCCGCTGCGCAAGCTTCAGGTAGTCATCGAAGCCAATGCTGCATCGCTTCCCTGCCAGGGCTGCAAAGATTCCAGGATTGCCCAGCGCGTTCCGGCCTATCATCACGAAGTCAAAGTCCTTCAGCAGCTGCAGTCCATTGGCGATGCCGACGTTGCCTGAATAGATGACGGGGATGGAAACGGCGTCACGGACGCTCAGCGCAAACGCCATGTCCGGTTCGCCTCCGTAGCCCTGGCTTCTGGTCCGCGGGTGGATGCACACGGCATCGCAATGCTTTTCTGCCAAGGCCACGATCTCCATGGCCTTCGCCGTCTTCCTCATCTTCAGCGTGACCGGCTTCCCGGCAGTGGCCGCCGCATCGCGCATGGCTTTCAGCGTCTTCTCTATGACGTCCAAATCGTCAAGATAGGAGCCAAAGCGTTTCTTGCGGGCCACAGGGGCTGCGCATCCGAGGTTCAGGTCGAAAAGCGCGGCCTCGCTGGCGTGCTTCTTCATGAAAGCGCCGACTCCGCGGCCGGATTCCGTGAACAGCTGCACGGCCGGCCTGTCGCCAAGGGCAAAGCGCGCACGCGACAGGGGATTTATCATGCCCGTGTAGGCGAGACCGGCGCCTGCCTTTATGCACAGCGTGCGGAAAGCGATGTCGTTGTAGCCTGCCATCGGCGCCAGGAAGAAGCGGCTTGCTGGCCTGAGCGGACCGATTTTGCGGGTTCCTTGCATAATGCATCAAGATGTCAGTAGAACTCCCGGTGGAAATACTCCCACAGGAACAACGCGAAGGCATGGTCTTTCCGCGCCTTCGTCATGACGCCGTCCCTGCCGAGTATGCGGAACCCGTCGCCCATGCTTTCGGCGACGTAGGAGGCGACGCCCTTTTCCTTCAGCGTCGCGACGCCGCAACCTAGGAATTCCTTCATCTTTCCGTCGGCCTTGGTGAAGTCGCGCTTGACTTCGGCCACGTAGCGGTCGCCCTCCGTCCACACCCTGCCGCGCCTGCTGTATTTCTCCACGAACTCCTTCGCGTGCGGCTTCGAAAAAACAGGTGGGCCTTCAAGCTTGCGGACGCGCGGCAGCGACCAGACCTCCAGCTCAATGAAGATGCAGGAGCGGCCGTTGCTGAAGACGTCGAAGCCGATGGGGGCGAACTCGTTCTCGCGCATGACCTTCACGAGCCTCTGCGCCGTCCGGCGCAGCTGCGGGTAAAGGATGTCAGGGAGGACGCCGGGGCTGGCGAAGTCCACGGCGAGGAACTCCGTCCCCCTGCTCTTAAGGAGTGCCGCCAGCTTCTTCAGGTCCACGTCGCGCTTCGGAAAGAAGAACTGCTCAGACGGCGACGACAGCAGCGCGCCCGCCGCAGAGACGAAGCGGACGAAGTTCGCGGTCGACAGCACGGAGGCGACGTTCCTGTTCGGGTCCACAGGATCTATGGCCACCAGCGGCTGCCCGCTGAAGCGCTTCCTTGCCGCATGCCTTTCCGCTTCGCTGCCGTGCCTTGCGCCGACGTCGATGAAGATGTCGCCCGGCTTCCACGATGCGGCTGCTTTCATCAGGCGGACGAAGTATTTGTGCTCGACCATGAGCAGCTCGCACAGGTAGCCTGAAAACCCTTCCGTTTTCGTGTCCGAGCCGTAGAGGCCCTGGCCTTTCAGGAACTGCTTCAGCAGGCGCACTTCGGCGACTAGTCTGGGAGAAAGATGCTTCTGCAGCCAGAGGTTGTGGAACGGCGTCCTGTCCACCGCGGAACGGATTTTAGAGGCGTCCTTTATCGCGTAAGCGGGCACGATGTCAACGTCGAAACCATTGACCTTGCCGCGGATGTAGGGATGCTCTGCGTAGGCGACGATGGCCTTGCCGTGCAGCGACGATATTATGCGCTTGCCCAGTTCCAATCCCTTCTTCTCCAGCGACTCCCGTGTCGTTTCTTCAGGGAACATCAAAAAGAGGTCGAACTCGCGCTTGTCGAGCATGTAGGTGTTGCGGATGAAGCTGCCGGCGATCGTGCAGTGGATGCCTTGCGGCGTCGCAAATGCATTGGCCTTGGCCACGACGCGCTTCAGGATGCGGTCTATCTCAGCGTGCTGGTCCGGGGTTGGCGTTATCCTTGCCGAGATGCTTTCGAGGATGTCGTTGAGCCGCTTCTCAGCGCTGACGACCTTGGCCATGCTTACTCTTTCGGCAGCGGATTAAAAAAAGACTATGGGCTTGGCGGCTCCTTCGCTTTGGCCCTTTCGGTGATGAGGGTCTGGTTATCAAAATGACGCAGCCTGCCTACTGGCGGATTCAGTTCCGGAGCCTGCAACATCACATCAACCATGTGGCCAGGCAGCGAGTACAAGACCGGATGGAGCAAACTTTCGATGTCAGCGTAGGCCCCTACCTGCAAACCGCCGCCCTCTAAGACGATGTCCACTCTCGTATGAGACCGGCGCTCTGGGGTGAAGAAAAAGCCGGTGTTAGACACTCTTTCCACGATTGTGCTCACGGGTGGTTCGGCCACTTCCAAGCCTTTCAGCTCATAAACATAATCATCCTGAGATCGCAACTCTTTTATGACCTGCCTGCCCTTCCTTCCCTGCTTCCGCACGTCTGCCTTGAGTTCTTCGGCCATGGCAGCCACTCTTGACAGGTACGCTTCCAGATTGCCGTCCAAATGCACATAAGCCGCTGTGATGTAATTCCATCTCTCCACAGTGTAGCGGACTCTTCCATCGTCCACTTTGCCTTCAAAGAGTATCCTAGAGACGCTAGGGTCAGCTACCATGCTTTATTTTCCTCTATCTGATTTAAGAAATCGTCGGTGTGGAAATTACTCTTGTAAGGTTCCAGCATCGTTCCTGATGAGAAAAACACTCAGCCTCTCGAAGGGGAAGCTTTCCCCGGCGACGTTGCGGACGGACATGCCTCGTTCCAGTATCCGTCGCTGCACCTCTTCGGGATGGGCGGCGCTGCTCGTGAGCAAAAGGCATGCGCCTCCGGGCGAAAGGCGCGGCCGGAGTTGCTCAAGGAAACGGAGCGTCAACTCGTTTCCACGGCGGCCGCCCAGGAGCTGCTTCCTCTCAGCTTCAGTCAGATAGCGATCTTCCTTCGCTTCCGGAAGGTAAGGCGGGTTGAAGAGGATGAGATCGAACGTGCCGCTGATGGATGAAAAGAGATCGGAGCGAACGAAACGGACGTCCGGCGGAAGCGTGCGTGGCCTTTCGTCGATGTCCGACGCGCACAGCAAGGCCTTGACGCCGTTCTTCGCAAGCCAGTCGCGGACGCCGCTTATGATGAAGCCGCTGCCTGTTCCCATGTCAAGGATGCGCATGCCTTCCCTGACGTTGGCGACGAGCCACGCCTCGGCTGCCTCAAGCAGCATGAACGAGTCCTCGCCCGGCTCGTACTTCCCCCCGGCGCTCTGCCGCCTTCTGGAAACAACGGCCATGCCTTAAATAAGGAAGGATATAATTTACTTTTATGCCGCAGCCCCCGACAAGAAAGGCAACGAAGGGACCGGACGTCACCAAAGAGGGCGCGCGCGGGTTCCGCTTCATCGACGACCTCACGTCGGACGTGTATTTCGAGGCGTGGGGGCGGACGCTCGAGGATGCGTTCGCTGCGGCCGCTGAGGCCGTGGCCGAAGTCATGTGCAAGACGCGGCTCGTCAGGATGAAGAAGGCGCTGCAGCTGAAGGCGACGGGCAAAAACTTGGAGGACCTGATGTTCAACTGGCTGCAAACGGTCATCCAGACGGTGGACATAGAGCAGACGCTGCTCTCGCGATTCGAAGTGGAAAGCGTAGACCCGAAGGGCCGTTCCATTGCCGGGACAGCGTGGGGCGAGGAGATGAGACCGGAGCTGGGCGGGACGCAAGTCAAGGGCGTGACATACTACAAGTTCTCATTCAAGAAAGAAGGCGCCGTCTGGAAGGCGACGGCGAGCCTGGATGTGTGAAAATGTTCTACAGCCCCGTGACCATGGTGATAAACGGCACTCCCGTCATAGCCTACACATGCCCGGGCGTCGAACAGTTCATAGACAGGCGCGAGAGCAAGGCCATCGACAAGTACGTCCATGGGCTTTACGCCAAAAACGGCATCGTGAAGAACGGCGAATACAACATACTCATCATCTGGAACGAGAAGAAGGACATACTCGTGGACATGTGGATCTACGACGGGCTGGAAACAAGGGGCTCGGGGCCGCTGGTCAACGTCCGCGTGTTCAGAAACGGCGTCCAGGACAGGTCAAGCGGCGTGTCCGCCGGCAACGGCCTGGCCATGCTCGGCCTCGAAGAGCAGCAGAGATGGAAATGCAATTCACTGAAGGAGTACATAGAAGGGAAACGGCCTGAACTACCATCGAAGATATCCGTAGGAAAGAGCTTTTACGTTTAAGGCGCACGGGCGCGTTGCATGCGGCTGCCTGGGAAAACTAACGCATTCACATTGATTTTTAGGTTACCATTCGGTCACGAAAAAGTTCATTCGCGCTTTTTGGTGACCACACGGTCACGGAAAAGTTCAAGCCGCGCTTTGCCTTCTCGGCTCACTCCTGCAGGCTGACGGACTTCAGCTCCTGCAGCGTGCCAAGGTCGTTGGCCTTGATGGTCTGGTCCGAATAGGTGTACAGCACGTTGCCGATGTACATGGAGCGCTTGATGCTGTCGGCGTCTCCGTAGAAATAGCCGCGCTTCAGTTCATCCTCCGCCGTCACGTGCGTTATCCTTCCGCGCTCCTCGAAGCCGCCAGCGAGCGTAAGCCTGTAGACGAAGGCGCCCTGGAAAACGGGCTCGCCGTAAGCCGGCGACTGGCTCTCCTGCTCAAGCGGCTTCTTCTTGTCTGCCGGTATCTCGGCCAGCGTGACTGGCAGGACAAGCAGTTCCTTTGCGCTGTCGTAGAGGAAGGCCCTGTGGTCTGAAAGGGCGTAGCTGTCAGTCCCGCGGTCGCCGATGACGACCTTGTGCAGTTCCTTTGGCGCGGAGACGTCACTCACATCAAAGACGGCCAGCTTCATCCCCTGGTACCATGCGAAGTCTCCGTAAGCTGCTTCGATTGTCTCTTTGCCCACCCCGATTATGTGCGTCTCGTCTATGGGATGCAGGTAGTCGCTGTAGCCCGGTATCTTCAGCTTGCCCAGGACGCGCGGGGCGGTCGGGTCGGAGACGTCAATGACGAACAGCGGATCCACCTTCTTGAACGTGACCATGTAAGCCTTCTGGCCCATGAACCGCGCAGAGTATATGCGCTCTCCGGGGGCAAGGTCTTCCAGCTTGCCGATGATGCTCATGCCGCTGTCGAGGACGTAAAGGTTGTTCTCGGTCCCCCCGCCGCTCTGTGTGACATGGCCCACCGTGGTCGCAATCCTGAAGTTGCCGTTGTATTCGTCCATGGAGAACTGGTTGAGGACAGTCCCGGGCACCTTGCCATTGCCGACGAAGCCGATGTTACCTGAATCGAGGCCGAACTTCATTATGACTGTGCTTTCATGGTCTGCCTGCGCTTCGGTTGCGTCGGCTTCTGCCAGAGGCCACGGCCGCCACTCCGTGGAGGCCAGATAAATGGCGCTGGCTGACGCGTAGACGTTATCAGCGCTGCCCGCCACCGTCTCCTTCGTCATCTCTCCCGTGTCCACGTCCACCGAGACCAGGGTGACGAAGCTTTCCATGGGCATGCCGGGCAGGTATGCTATGTCCGTTGCATCTGCGACGCTTCTCTCAGTTCCATCTTCCATCATCTTCGGGATGATCGACCCCGAGGTCATGTTGCCGGCGAGGTTTTCATATAGTATAGAGTATGAAGGCCAGCTGTTCACGACGAAATAGGCGTGGCTGCCTATGAGCCTCGATGTGACGTAGCTCCCCTCGAAGTCCAGCGTCTTCATCTGCGACGGGCTGGACCGGTCAGAGATGTCGAAAAGCAGCGCGGACGCATAGCTTCGGCCCCAGTAGGGCATAGACCACTCAGCCGTGCGGCTTGCCTTGTACGCATACTCGTTTCTGTCGCCAAAGAGCAGGAGCCTGTCGCCTGACACGAAAATCTCGCTGGGGGTGACGTTCTCTATCTCCGTGCGGGACACGACCCTTGCGGTGCCGGCCGGGTATGCGTCAACTATGACGAGCTTTCCGCCGGCGACGGCGTAGATGTACTTGCCGTCGCTCTTCACGATGTCAGCTTCATCAACGCCCGCGACCTGGACGTTGGTCGTGGAGTAGTCGGCCGCCTGGCCTGCGCCGCCCGCCACGACATTCGTGGGGGCCGGAGTGACGCTGACCGATTTCATAATCCCGCCATACTCCAAAAATCTGCCCGTCTCGAGCGATGCGTTGAACGAGTCCAACAGCGCAGCGTAGCTTGCGAAGCGCGGCATTTCCTTGAACCGGACCGTTCCGTTTCCTGGCGCTGATTCATGGAGCGTCAGAAAGGAGCCTGCTACGGCGGCGAAGATGACAATTGCAACCGTAAAGACTTTCGTTTCGGCGTTCATAATGATTTATTGCGCTCCTCTCCTCTTTAAAGGTTGGCATTTTGTCAGGGAAAAAGCGAAGCAGCGACGGGCGGACTGCCGTGCCGTTCATGGCTGACCGACCTGGAAATCATTCAAGCTTCGCCATCAAATCAAGCGCATGCGCGACCTGACCGAAGCCTTCATCGAGTTCATCGGACGGATATCAACGGAGCTTCTGGCTGGCGTCGAAGAGACGCTGGGCATTCTCGCCCAGATGCCGGCCTGCGGCTTCTGACAGCCTCCTTGACCCATTCCAGGTAATCCCTCAAGGCGTCCAGCGCTGCGGGATTCACGCCCCGCGCTGTAGCCAGCACCAGCTGGCCTCTATCCAATCTCTCGTCAGAAAGTATCTCCTCGAGTGGGCGACTTATCAGTCCGCTCCGCCATTCGATGCCGTACGTTTCAAGCAGCCTTCCCCTGGCTCCAGAGCAGTAATAAGACGCGCACAATGGCGGTTTCAGGTCTTTTATGAGGCATCCGGCGCTGCCGCTATGATAAAGGCATTCACCAGCTTGGCGTCCGTTGCCTTCCGCCTCGGTCGACGCTTCAGACCACAAAGCTGTGAGCCTTTTCTTCGCCGGCCCGTGGATGTAGCCATAAACATTGTCCCCCACCGTGCAGCAGCCTATGCCACGCTTTCCGCCATCGCCTATGCAAGGCCCGCAAACGTCGGCGTAGACCATGCTGGCGAATTCGTTGGACAGGGCAACGAACTCCCTGTACGTTTTGACTATCCTCCCTGCTCTGGCTCTGCCGCTTTCCTTCGCCAGCTTGCGTATCAGCTGCAACATGGTTAAGCTTCCCTGATAAGACACTTAAAGGCTTCGTTTGCAGGCTGCTGTCGGTTCCATTTTAAGCCCCCATGTGAAATTATTGGCATGAGCACGATGGATCTGACACCGGCCCTGATTGAACTCATACGCAGAACGTCAACGGACTTGCCCGGCGACGTCGAGAAAGCGCTGGAAGAGGCGCGGCTGATGGAAGAAGCGGGCTCGGCTGCTCGCAAGGCGTTCGACGCCATGCTGGAGAACGCAGCGCTGGCGCGGCGGAACGGGACGCCTATATGTCAGGACACCGGAACGCCCATATTCCACGTGCGCTATCCTGAAGGATGGAACCCAATCATGCTGAAGAAGCAGATACGGGACGCTGTGGCTAAGGCGACGGAACTCTTCTACCTGCGCCCCAACGCCGTCCATCCGCTGACTGGAAAGAACAGCGGCAACAACCTCGGCGACGATGCGTTCCCTGCCGTCCATCTGGAACTGACCGAGGCTGTGGTACTGACTGCGGACCTGCTGCTGAAGGGCGGCGGTTCCGAGAACGTCGGCGCGCAATATTCACTCCCTGATTCCACTATCGGCGCTGGCCGCGACCTTGACGGGGTTCGCAGGGCTGTGCTGGACGCCGTGTGGAAAGCGCAGGGAAGAGGATGCGCGCCGGGCATCATCGGCGTCGCCATCGGCGGCGACCGCGGCTCATCTTATCATGCGTCGAAGCTAGCGCTGCTGCGCAGGCTGGACGACACCAACAACGACGAAGCGCTGGCGGCGCTGGAAAAGCGGCTTCTCAGCGAGATAAATGGACTTGGGATCGGGCCGATGGGCTTCGGCGGCAGAACGACTGCATTGGGCGTCAAGATCGCGCCCGTGTGGCGCCACACGGCCAGCTTCTTCGTCACCGTGTCTTACGGATGCTGGGCGCACCGGCGGAGGCGCATGATCGTTGACGGGAACGGGGTGAAGTATGAATGAGAGGGAATTGAAGCTTCCCATGGACGACGAGACGGTCCGGAGCCTGAAGGTCGGCGATGCCGTCTCGCTCCATGGCGTCATCGTCACGGGCCGCGATGCTGTCCACAAATGGATGGCTGAAACGTTCATACGGAAAACGCGGCAGCCGGAAGGCGACGACATCCAGGCGCATGAAGCGGTCAGGCCGCTGCTCAACGGCGGGGCTATCTACCACTGCGGCCCTGTCGTCGCGCGCGACGCCAGAGGCTTCCGTTTCGTCGCTGCAGGGCCGACGACGAGCATGCGCGAGGAGCCATACGAGGCCGAGGTCATGTGGCATTTCAACATAAAGGCGGTCATAGGCAAGGGCGGCATGGGCGTGAAGACGCTGGAAGCGTGCCGCGCCGTCCCGGCCGTCTACCTGCACGTCGTGGGCGGTGCAGCCTCGCTGCTGGCGCAGAGCGTGGCCGAAGTGCTCGGAGCCTACAAGACCGAGTTCGGCGTCCCGGAGACCATGTGGGTCGCCCGCGTCGAAAGCTTTCCTGCCGTCGTCACGATGGACGCGCATGGAAAGAGCCTGCATGCGCAAGTCGAAGCGGCATCCAAGGCGCGACTGAGGCAGCTGCTCTCATGTAATGCGCCAGAGGCAAGCTTTTAAGAGGCTGCGCCAAAAAGGAACTATGTCATCGCAAAAGGCAAGAGCGAAGGTGCCGCTGGGCGAAGAGCTCAGGCCGGCTGAGAAGCTTCGGCAGCTTTTCCATACATACTTCCTTCTGGCAGTCACATTCCTGGTACTCCCATGGTACCTTCCTGTCCTTGTGTTCGCCCCTGCGTTCGCGGTGATGATCGTCACGTTCGTCCTGCTCGTGGTCGGCGCGTTCATACTCTACTGGATCGGCCTTTTCTCCGAGACCTTCGTTTACACGCTCTCGCACGACGAGATCGTATGGCACCGCGGCGTGTGGTTCAGGGAAACGGGCATCGTCCCGTACAACAGGATAACGAACGTGGACATAGCCCAGGGCCCCGTATCCAGGCGGATCGGGATCGCGTCACTCAAGATACAGACGGCCGGATATTCCGGCGCCTCGCGTTCAGCGACGCGCGCCGCCGAGATAACGATAGAGGGGATGGCTAACTACACTGAGCTGCGGGACGCGATAATGGGCTTCGTCCACGGGAAGGCGCCCGGAGCTGTCGGAACATACACTGGACTCAAGACGCATGACGACGAAAGGGTCGTCAGCGAGCTCGTCAAGATACGAAAGCTTCTTGAGAAAGGCAGATAGCGGGCTTTGTGTGGTTGCCTTTTTTTTTTTCAGTCCCGTCTGCTTAGGGCATAGAAGCATGCGCATGAGGCGATCAGAAGCAGCGCCAGCCCGTACCATCCGACGGACGGAAACGACGGCGACTGGACGGAGAAGATCTCAAGCACGTCCTGCTCCGTCTCCGTGCTTCCAGGAATCCCTGGAGCTGTGCTTTGCGCTGCCATCGTGAGCACGTAAGCGTCGTCCACTGGAACAAGGGACTGCACCGAGGCTACAAGGACTTCCTCGGTCTTCGGTGCCATTCCGTTGAACGTTGCAGTCTTCCCGTCGGCGGATATGGCCGGGATGGTCATGGACGTGCCTTGCGTGCTGCCCGGCTGGAACGTTGCCGGGCCGCTCAGCGTGAGCGTGACGTCGACGGCCTCGGCTTTCTTGTTGAAGACGCGGACGAGGACGTCCTCTATCGTGTTCTGGTACGTGTAGAGGCGCTGGGCTGTGAACTGGGCGATTTGGTGGGGGCGGTCTATGTAGAAGGTCACGACGCGGCTTGATGAGCTAGGCAACCCATGCTCATCCTCTATGAAAATGAAGGCATTGTTGACTATGTCTCCTTCCTGCGGGACTTTGAAGGCGCAGGACTGACTGGGAGGCGGACCCAATGGACTGTCGCACCATGAACCGCCAGCGCATGCTCCGGCGAAGGCGTCGGTTCTGCAGGCGTGGAGCCTGGCTTTGTCTTGAGCCGGGTACGTGTCGGCGTCCGCGAACGTCGCGGTGAACAGGACTGTCCGGCCGGACTTGGCTCCGGGGAGTGAGCTGGAGTTGCTCGTTGCGTCCGTGACCGTTGGACGGTGGTTGACGGAGAACGCGCCTTGCGCGGACGTCGGTGAGCAGAGCGGACGGACTGCGTTGCTGTCGCAGACGAAGGCAAAGAAGTCCTTCTTGCCCACTTCAGACGGCTGGGCCGTGTACGCGCAGGAGACGGGCGTGGACGGCGTTGCCGGCGAAGAGTCGCACCAGCTTCCTCCCGAGCAGGACTGACCTGAGAGCGCGTTGGTCTTGCAGGCGTGCAGCACGACGGAATCGCCGTCGTCAGTCCACGGCGCAGAGAACTGGATCTGCTGGCTTTCCTGGACGGGGTTGGGCGAACCGCTCACGGCGCCGATGGAAGGGGCAAGGTTGCAGTCATACATGCAATTTCCCCTGCTTTCCCCCAATGCTGCATCGCACACGCCGTTGCCGCACGTGTCCATGCAGCCGCCGCTGCCGTCGCAACGGCAGAAGGCTTCGCCGCGGCCGTCGTTGCAGCCAGTCGAGCCGGTGCAGCCCGCATACTGGCCGGCGGCGTATTTGGTGTTGCCGCACGTCCCGCCGGCACACGTGGGCGCGCCGCAGGCGCCGTAGGTGTCAGGGCAGACGTTGCCGCAGGAGGTGCAGTTGTTCGGATCCGTGTTCAGGTTCGTCTCGCAGCCGTTGGAAGCTACCTGGTCGCAGTTGCCCAAGCCGGCGCCGCATGAAGCGCAGGATGCCGGCACGCCCGAGCAATACTTTGCTGTCCCGCAATTATCCGTTGAGCACGATAAGGCGCTGCACACCGGGCAGCTTGTCCCCGAACATGCGCAAGAGGAATATCGCATGTTGCCGCCGGTGCCGCCGCAGCAGTTGTCCAGGCATTCGCAGCCGTTGGCTGCGCTAGTGTCACAGTCCGCATAACCTGCCGCGCAGTTGCACAAGCAGCCTCCTGTAATCGTGCAGGTGCAACTGGTGCATACGATGTCGGGTGGTTTAAATAGACCGCATTTGGCAGTGGAGGTGCATTCCTTCGTACATCCGGACACGTGCATGCCCGGAGAAAAATCTTGGCAGTAGGTGGTCATATCACAGTTGTCAAATGTAGGAGCGCAGGGCGCTGTAGCCGGACATTGGCAGAAGTCTGAACTCACACAGCCTGCGAAAAACTGCGAAGATGCCAAAGCAATGCCTGAAAAAAAAGGGAGGCTCATGCAGGCGCACAACGCAACCAGGAGCGGCCTGAAACTCTTGGCCATGATTAGTTATTCGCTGCCTTGCTAATATCACTTTTCGCTTCTGCGGACGCAGGAAAGCTGGCTTGCGCTGGCGTGGCGATGGCGGCTTCAGAATTATCTTATTTAAACGGGCCGGACCAATTCTTTTTATCGCTTAAACGAAGGAGGACTTCCATGAAAGAAAAACTCCAACGCATCAACGACTACGAATGGCTGCTGCCGAAAGGCTCGCGCGAGCGCATGAACGTGGCGGCGAAGATAATCGCGAACCAGGCCATACTGCAGCGCATCGAGGACAACGCCATCGAGCAGCTGACTAACGTGGCGTGCATGCCCGGAGTGATAGAGCCGGTCATAGGGCTGCCAGACATGCATTGGGGCTACGGGCTGCCCATGGGCGCCGTTTCCGCCTTCGACGTCAACGACGGCATCATCTCGTCAGGCCTGTGCGGCTTCGACATAAACTGCGGAATCAATCTTATTTCCACTAACCTCACCGTCGCCGACGTGGAGAAGAAGAAACGCGAACTCGTCTCGCTTCTCTACGACAACGTGCCCGTGGGCGTCGGCTCGAAAGGGAAGCTTCGGCTGACGTCGAGCGAGCTGGACGAAGTCATGGTCAAGGGCGTGGACTGGGCCGTCGCCAAAGGCTATTTCACGAAGGAAGACCAGGCGCACGTCGAGGAGCGCGGACGCATGGACGGAGCCGACCCTTCGAAAGTCTCTTCGCTGGCGAAACAGCGCGGTGCGCCGCAGCTTGGAACGCTAGGCTCAGGGAACCATTTCCTTGAGCTGCAGAAGGTAACGCACATCTTCGACCAGACCAAAGCGAAGGAGTGGGGCATAACAGGACCGGACCAGGTCATGATAATGCTGCACTGCGGCTCCCGCGGCCTCGGCCACCAGATCGCGACGGACTACCTGAAGATACAGGAAGAGGCCGTCAGCAAGTACAAGATATGGCTGCCGGACAGGCAGCTGGCGTGCGCTCCTGCGACTTCAAAAGAAGGCCAGGACTTCTTCGCCGCGATGAAATGCGCCGTGAACTATTCCTTCGTGAACAAGGCCGTCATGACGTCGTGGATACGCGAGACGTTCGAGAAGATCTTTGGCCGCAGCTGGCAGGACATGAACATGCGCACCGTCTATTCCGTCGCGCATAACATCGTGAAGCTTGAGGAGCACAAGATAGACGGAGAGAAACGGAAGGCATACGTACATCGCAAGGGCGCTACGCGCGCATATCCTGGCGTCCCTGTGATAATCGCCGGCTCTATGGGGACGTCCTCTTACTTGTGCGTCGGCAGCGAGACGGCCATGGAAAAATCCTTTGGCTCCTCGGCGCACGGCGCAGGGCGGTCCATGTCGCGCGAAGCTGCAATACGCCGCTTCCCCGGGAGGAGCGTAGAGCAGGGCCTGCTTAAGAAGGGGATCATCTCCAGGGCGCCGACGCCGCAGAGCCTCTCCGAAGAGGCGCCGGAGGCTTACAAAGACATAGAGGAAGTCATCAACTCCGTCCACGGCTCGGGCATTTCGCCGAAGGTGGCGAGGATGGAACCGCTCGGCGTGATAAAGGGGTAGGCTGCGGTTCCTTCGTTTGACTTATATTTTAGTCACTCTATAGAAACAAAAACCAACGTTTTTAAAGCATGAAATCCAGAAAGTAGCATGGCGAGCAGGATACAGACCAGACCGAAACCCAGCAGGGAAACCCTGAGGCAGGTGCTGAACGGCGACGAGAGAGGAAGCGGCTTAGTCCAAGCCGTGCACCATGGACTTTGCGAAACGCCGCTGAACGGGCTGTATCCATGGCTGGACCTGAGCGAGACCGTGGCTTTTGCCGCCGCATCGTGGCAGGCCAGAAGGGAGGATCGGAAGCGTTTTGATGGTTTCGGGCCGGCAGACATTTATGCAGTCTTCAACGAGATGATGGGTCCCGGATTTCGGCAACTGAACGCACACAAAAAAATGGATGAAAGGACCGCCCGCCGTTATGGCATGCTCAACCCTCACAGAGGCAGAGGGCTGAAAGCCCGGCTTGGAATGGCAGACGAAGAGGACGTGAAGAGGCTTCTCGAAGGCCTCAACGGGCCGGTGCGCCGATATCTGTCCCCTGCGGGTTACGAGGCATACACGGCGATGAGGCTTGACGACAACGATCTTCTAGCGGTCGCAGACCTTCGCACGGGCAACCTCATTGACGATGTCCGTGATATGCTCTCCCCCTACCCACGCGATTACGTACTGTCTGAAGGAGCCTATCAGCGCCAGGCCCATGCACGGGGCGGGCAGCTGCCTCTCTTTTGAACGGAGGCAAGCTTTTATCCCACGGCTCCAACTTCTTCCCATGCCTGCTTACCTGGAGATGCTCAGGCCGCTGAACTGCCTGATGGCTGCCGTGGCCGTATCCATCGGCGGCTTGCTCGTCTTCGGCCTGGGACTTGACGTGGCCACGCAGCGCACGATGGCACTGGCGATGATCTCTGCGTTTCTCATAGCCGGGGCCGGGAATGCGATAAACGACGTGTTCGACGTCGAGGCGGACAAAGTCAATCGTCCGAAGAGGCCGTTGCCTAGCGGCAGGGCAAGCCGCTCCGGTGCTTCCGTGTTCGCAGCGCTGTTGTTCCTGGCAGGCAATGCGCTGGCCGCGTCCATCAACTGGATGGCCTTCATAATCGCGCTGCTCAATACGCTCATGCTCATCGCATACGCGTCGTGGCTCAAGCACAAGCCTTACGCCGGCCACGCTGCGGTCAGCTATCTCGTGGCTTCGACATTCGCCTTTGGTGCCGCCGCGATGGGCGACGTGTCCGCGGCGGCGTATCTGGCGCTGATGGCCTTCTTCGCCAACTTCGCCCGCGAGATCGTGAAGGGGCTGGAAGACATCGAGGGCGACAGCTTCAGCTTCATGATGCGCGTCAAGGCGCGGCTGAAGAGGGCGGCGGCCAGGCTGGCAGAGCGGTTCAGGCTCAAGAACGGCAAGCCTGTCATGGCGTATGATGCCAAGAACGCAGTCGTCGTGGCCATGGTTTCGCTCGTCGCTTCCGTGGTCCTGTCGACGCTTCCGTTCTTCATGGGCGCGTTCGGGGCCGTCTACATGATGGCCGTAATCCCGGCAGACATCGCCATGCTCGCGGGCGTCGTGCAGCTCGGCCTTTCGACGTCGCGGCCGTCGCTGTCCAAGGTGAGCAAGCTGATAAAAGCCGGCATGCTTCTCGGGTTGCTGGCGTTCATCGTGGGCGCGCTCTACTAAGCTGTTTCAGCTACGGCCACAAAAAAAGAAAAACGGGCCCGTTGGGATTCGAACCCAAGACCTTCGGGTCCGCAACCCGACATTCTATCCAACTGAACTACGGGCCCTTTCATTGAAACCCCATCTCATTGCCTTTGGTGAATGGGATGTCTGTTGGTGTATAAGTTAATGTAGACATTTATTATATATGAGAATCCTGCTTGCGCTCGGCGGGAATGCATTGCTTCCTCCGTCAGGGGCTGACTTCAACGATTATCATGCTACTGTAAAGGCTACGGCTTCGTCAATAGCTAAGCTGGTCAAGGCTGGCCATAAAGTTGCGATAACGCATGGGAACGGGCCGCAGGTAGGAAACCGCCTGTTACAGCAGGAAGCGTGCAGCGAAACGCCGAGGCTGCCATTAGACGTGCTGGGCGCAGAGACGCAAGGGCAAATAGGATACATGCTTCAGAAGGAGCTGCGCAATGCATTGCCGTCTAAGGAAACGATATCCATAGTCACACAAGTCGTCGTGGATGCCAAAGACGAGGCGTTCTCCAACCCGACGAAGTCGGTGGGCCCGTTTTATGACGTGCCTCCTGGCAGACCTGGTTGGACCGTGCGAAAAATAGGCCAGCGCTGGCGCCGCGTCGTGCCTTCACCAAAGCCTGTAGACATCATCGAGAAAGAGGCGATAAAAGAAGCGCACGGAAAGGGTATAGTCATCGCCTGCGGCGGCGGAGGCATCCCTGTCATCAGGCATGGCGGCAGGTTGGAGGGCGTCGAAGGTGTCATAGACAAAGACCTTGCCGGCGCGATCATGGCTTCACTGCTAGACGTGGATCTGTTTCTCATGCTTACGGACGTGGATGGAGTGCACCTAAACCATGGAAAGGCAGATCAGACGCTGCTGCGACGCATGGCAGTGAAGGACGCCAAACGCCTTCTGGAAGGCGACGAGCTCGGAGAAGGATCCATGAGGCCAAAGGTACAGGCCGCTGTCAATTTCGTCTCTAAAACAGGCAAATCAGCGATCATCGCGTCGCTAAAAGACATGCAAAAAGCCGTCGAAGGCAAGGCCGGAACGATTATAGTCTGACTACTTCTCTGCGTTGAATATCGAGGAGAACCTTCCTTCGGTGAACTCCTTGACTACCTCATCTGGGTTGAACACTCTGCCATTCATGCAGATGTAGATGCCGTCAGCCAGCTCCTGAGACTTGGCTATGGCGAAGCCAAGGCTAAACGGCGCGTCCGACGGCGAGAATCCGACTAACGGTATCATAGAGCCGACGAATATGATGACCTTGTTTTTCTTCTTCATATTCGCCCTGATGAAACGCGCTGTGTCGGGCATGGTGTATGTTCCATGAGTGATGATTATCTTCCGGTGGGGGCTCTTTTCTATAGTTTCGCAGATCTTCATCATATCTGACTTGGTAATGTTTCTGCTATCCTTCATGCACACTTCGGAGAACTCGAACTGCTCATGGAGCTTCAGGGAACGGATGAATTCGGGGATGACAGAGTGCTTGTTAGGGACGGCCGTATCCTTGGTAGCGTCGTAGTAAGAATCTATGGTTCCGCCTGTCAGGATGATATGAATCGCTGATTTTTCCATCTAACTAAACTTTGGATGGCTTTTATTTAAAGTTATGATCTCAGAGAGGTCAAAATCAGATGGGTTTACTGGCCGCTTAAATAGGAAGAAGCCTATCTTATAATTAAAGATGTCAAGATGAAAACAAAAAACACGACCTCTGCCAAATCAAAGCCAAAGCTCAGCCCCGGCAACATAGCCCCTATGGTGATACTCGCCGGCATCCTTGCGATTGCCGGACTTCATTACATCGGCGCCATCAACCTCAGCGGTTTCATCAACCCGGATTCTGAGAACTATCTCAACGTCCACAATGTCCTACATCCCACTACTGGACCTAAAGACCAGAACCCTGTACAGGTGGATGTGCCGTCCGATAAACCGAACATGAATGACATCTGCGACGCCATATATGATGCCGACGACGGCGAAGTTGGCAAGACTTACGAACTGAAGTTCAAAGCCGATGTTGAAGGGAGCAAATCATCCAGCCCGTTCAGATTCTTCATCTTCGACTCATCGTCAGGGTCGCTACCTCCAGGGACTACGCTGTACCCTGACGGGAGAGTGAGCGGAATCCCTACCAAACCAGGGACTTACGAATGCGAGATATGCACAGAGAACGATGATACAGGTGACTGCTTCTGCATACGCATCTATATACGGGCGAAGACGCAGCCAGCTCCTATTTTCTGCTATCCGTGCCCGACCACCTCCTGCGAGGCAGGGAACTGCTGCTGCACTACAACAGACGGCATAATGGTATCCGGAGTGTCGACGCTTGACTGCTGCACCAGATGCCCGGGCGACACTCACGAAGTTGGGAAGGACGTCAAGACGCCAGGCGGACCATACAAGATCTGCAAGTGCAACGCCTGTAACTAATCGCTTGGCAACAGAAACTACTCGTTTTAGCCAACAGTAAGACAGGATAAATTCTTTACATTTCCGGTGATTTTGTTGATTTTTCCAATGCAACCGCCGCCACACGGATAAGGCCGGGACCAGTTCTCTGGGCAGTCAAGTCCGTTGTCAAATGCCCAGTAATCTGTTTCTTCTGTGAAACGACAGATGTAACCCTTTTGGATTTGATTCCAAAGGTCACATGCTTCCTTTTCTGAATCAATAGGTAAAACTATGTTATTTATTTCAACCGTGGTGTTCTCAAACCCGTCTTTATCCTCAACCGTAATATTGAATTTTGTTATTTTCCCCTCCTGCTTAATGCATCCGCTAATAAAAATTATACTAACAATCAGCCCGGTGAAAAAGATTCCATTGTTCATGATTAACATTTATTCAAGACGAATATAAGCATTCCGACTTCTTTCGGTTCAAGTCGAATTAATAGGTTGATACATGCAACAACTGTTCTTCTTGATATTTATTGTTCGCCGACAATAATGTGATGATGGAGCGACACGTCATCTCGCTGATGGAATTCGAACCAAAGGAAATCGAAAGCATCGTCGACCTCGGCATCAAGATGAAGAAGAACCCGAAGAATTACGAAAATGCGCTGCATGGAAAGACGCTGGCCATGCTTTTCCAGAAGACTTCGACGCGGACGCGGATGTCCTTCGAAGTGGGGATGCAGCAGCTCGGGGGCCATGCCGTCTTCCTTGACTGGATGAAGACGCAGTTCCAGCTTGCGGACTTGCGCGACGAGACGCGCGCGCTCTGCCGCTACTGCGACGCGATAATGGCGCGGCTGCTGCGGCATGAGGACCTGCGCACGATGGCGTCAGTAGCGACTGTTCCTGTGATAAACGGCTGCGACGAGATGCACCACCCATGCCAAGCGCTGGCCGACGTGATGACGATAAAGGAGGCGCTGGGCAGGGCGAAAGGCGTGCGCGTCGCCTACTTAGGCATTGCCAACAACGTCTCCAACTCCCTTTCGTTGGCGACGACTGCCACTGGCATGGAGTTCACGCTGTGCGCCTCTGAAAGGCATCCGCCAAGCCTTGACCATGCGCTGCTGAAGCGGGTGAAGGCGACGGGGCTCTACTCCGAAACGAAAGAAGCGACGGGACTGAAAAAAGCAGTGGCCGGCGCGGACGTCCTCTGCACGGACAGCTGGGTGGACATGGAGCTGTTCAGCAACCCGGCGTTCGCCAGAGAGAAGGAGCGCCGTCTGAAGGCGCTGATGCCGTTCCAGATCAACGCAAGCCTCATGAAGCTGAACCCGCGGGCGAAGGTTATGCACGGCATGCCGATGCACGTCGGGTATGAGATAACGCGCGATGCGATAGAGTCGCGCAACGCCTTGATTTTTGACCAGGCCGAGAACCGCCTTCACGCGCAGAAGGCGCTGCTTCTGAAGCTGCTGTGGAAGGTGTAGGCTTCCGCTGCTTGCACGGGGCTGCCTCTGCTCACCTTCTGAAGAAGTCCTTCAGCAGCGACTCCAGCTCTGCCGTCGCCTTCTCGTCAAGCTCGTAGCGCACGCGGAACGCAGGCTTCTTTATCTTCAGCAGCCTCGCCAGGTTGGCTGGCGTCCCGACGAGGACGGCGTCGCAGGGCGTCCTCTCTATCGTCCGCTCCAGTTCGCTCAGCTGCTGCTGGCTGTAGCCCATGGCCGGCAGGACTTCCTTCAGATGGGGGAAACGGGAGAACGTCTCGCGGATGGAGCCGACGGCATACTTGCGCGGGTCCACGATCCTGCAGCCCAGGCTCTTCGCCGCTATGTAGGCTGCGCCGTAAGGCATGCCGCCGTGCGTGACAGTGGGCCCGTCCTCTATGGCTATGACGCGCTTGCCGCGGACGGCATCAGCGTCATCCACGGATATGGCCGAGCCGGCCTTTATGATGCGGGCCTTCGGGTTGAGGCGGCGGATGTTGTCCTCCACGGCACGGACGTTCTCCGGCTTCGCTGTGTTGACCTTGTTTATGATGACGACGTGCGCCATGCGCGCGTTGGCCTGGCCGGGATAGTATTCCAGCTCGTGGCCGGGCCTGAGGGCGTCGGCGACCACTATGTGCAGCGTGGGATGGTAGAACGGCGTGTCGTTGTTGCCGCCGTCCCAGATGATGACGTCCGCTTCCTTTTCCGCTTCCTTCAAGATTGCTCCGTAGTCGACGCCGGCATACACGACTAACCCGCGCTCCGTGTACGGTTCGTATTCCTCGCGCTCCTCCACGGTGCATTTGTGCAGGACGCAGTCCTCATACGATGCGAAGCGCTGCACGGCCTGGCTCTTGAGATTGCCGTAGGGCATGGGATGGCGCACGGCGACGGCGCGGATGCCCATCTTCTTCACCATGTCCACGATGCGGCGCGATGTCTGGCTCTTCCCACAGCCCGTCCTCACCGCACACACGGATATGACAGGGCGCTTCGACCTTATCATCGTCGCTTCAGAGCCTGGAAGTATGAACGTGGCGCCCAGCGCGTTCACGAGCGCGGCCTTCTCCATGACGTATCCGTTGGAGACGTCAGAATAGGAAAAAACGACTTGCTGCACCTTGGATTTCCTGACCAGCTCCGGCAGTTCCTCCTCAGGATATATCGGGATGCCGTTCGGATAGAGGCGGCCTGCCAGCTCCGGAGGGTAGCGGCGGCCGGTGATGTAAGGGATCTGCGTCGCCGTGAATGCGACGACCTCGTACTCCGGATTGTCCCTGTAGAAGATGTTGAAGTTGTGGAAATCCCTTCCAGCGGCACCCATTATTATGACGCGCTTCTTCGCCGGCGCTTCCATAGGAATTTATTGCTTGCGCTGAATTATAAGCTATGCCCGGAGAACAGGACGCGTTTTTGCTTACCATGGTCTCAGACACCCATCCTGCAAGATACACGGCAGGCGATGCCATCCTAGCCTACCTTCAGGGAACGGATGGCACGTCAGTAGGCGCTTTGCGCAGAGCGACGGGGCTTTCTCGCGAGGCCGTCCGCCACTATCTGGGAAGGCTGCGGGAGAGCGGTGCCGTTGAAGAAGAAGGCCTGCTGAGGAAACGATATTCCATAACCTTCTCCGGCAGGCGTGTGGCGCCTGACTTTGCCATTGGAGCGGATTTATGATCGTCAACCTCTCGGCTTACAGCAATCCGCACTCGTGCGCGCTTACCATAGGCTCGTTCGACGGGATGCATGCGGGCCACCGCGCTGTCCTGGAAGCGCTCGTGAAGAAGGCGGCGGAAGAGCGGCTGCCATCGGTGGTGATGACTTTCGTCGAGCCGCCGCAGAACTACATCGGAGCGAAGAAGGAGCTGATACTGCCGAGCCTGAAGAAGCTGAAGATGCTGGACGAAGCCGTGGATTTCGTCGTCGTGGCCAACTTCATGGACTTCGCGAAGATGACGCCGGGCGACTTCTTCGAGGAGATAGCATTGAAACGCATGAAGGCGGCGTCGCTGGTCGTCGGCGAGAACTTCCGCTTCGGCGCCGGGCGCGCCGGCGACGCGAAGACGCTGGAGCGCATGGCTCGCCACCACGGCGTCGATATCGTCGCCGTCCCCCTAGTGAAGGCTGGCGGCTACGAAGTCAGCAGCACGCGCATACGTCAGTTGCTTGCGGAAGGCCGGCGCGCCGAGGCGGAGGAATTGCTGGGCAGTGGCCTGCGCTGGGAAGGCCATGCTGCTCATCAAGCGCAGGAAACCATAAATAAGAAAGGGACAAAAGGTTAACATGGAAAGCATGCTCATCAGGAACGCCCGCTTCGTCCTGGCGCCAGGCAAGGTGCTGGAGAACCACGACATCCTCGTAGAGGACGGGAAGATATCCAAGATGGGACGCGGCCTGAAAGGCGACGACGTCATAGACGCATCCGGGAAGCTGGTCATGCCTGGGCTGATAAACACGCACACGCACTCTCCCATGGTCTTGTTCCGCGGCGCAGGCGACGACATGCCATTGATGGACTGGCTGCAGAAAAGGATATGGCCGCTCGAAGCGAAGCTGACGAAGGAGGACATAAAGGCCGGCGCGAAGCTCGCACTAGCCGAGATGATACGCTCAGGCACGACATGCTTCTGCGACATGTACTGGCACATGGAACAGATTGCTGAAGCGGTGACAGAGGCAGGCATGAAAGCAGTGCTGTCCTGGGCGGTCGTGAACAAGGATATGACGACGCAGAAGGAGGAGCCGCTGAAGGCGGCCGAGGCGTTCATACAGCAGTGGCGCGGCAAGAATGGCATCTACCCTTCCGTCGGGCCGCACGCGATTTACACATGCTCGAAGGAGACGCTGCTGGCTGCGAAATGCATCTCGGAGAAGTACGGCGTTCTCGAGCATTTCCACCTCTCTGAAACGAAGAAGGAGCTGGACGACTGCATGAAAAGCAACGGCATGCGGCCGGCGGAATACCTGAAGAGCATAGACTTCTTCACGCACGGAGCGCTCGCGGCGCACTGCGTCTGGCTCAGCGATGATGAGATACGGATACTGGCCAGGGCCGGCGTCTCGGCTTCGCACTGCCCTGCTTCGAACATGAAGCTGGCCAGCGGCGTCATGCCGCTGAAGCGCATGCACGACGCAGGCGTGAACATCACCCTGGGCACGGACGGCGCTGCCTCGAACAACACGCTGGACATGTTCGACGCCATGAGGCTCACAGCGTTCCTGCACAAGGTAGAAGGGACTGACCCCACTGCGGCCAAGGCGCGCGATGTGCTTCGGATGGCGACGGCGAACGGCGCCTGGGCGCTTGGCCTGAACAGCGGCGAGATAGCGCCGAAGAAGGATGCGGATCTGCTCATCCTGGACATAGACAGGCCGCACTGGAAGCCGGCGTGGGATCCCGTCTCCAACCTCGTCTATTCAGCGAAGAGCGCGGACGTCGACACCGTGATATGCAGCGGCAGGGTCGTCATGGCCGAAGGGGAGATCGTGACGTTCGACGAAAAGAAGGCAATCCGCGACGCCGAAGAGGCGAAGGCGAAACTGGGCTAATCTTTATCCATCGTCATCGCGTCGGAAGGAATTCACGGTTCCATCTGTATTCCATCATCTGCTGCATGGTCTGGACCCGCTGCTCTGGCGAGACGCCTTCCCTTTCCATCAAAGAAAGTGCCATGGCTGCCTTGTAGACAGCTGTCTCGAGCTGCAAATCCAGGCTGGGGATGTCATGCCCGGGCACATCGTAAATCTTTTCGACAGGTATCCTACCTCCGGGTATGGGTATCCTGAACACTGCTATGCCTTCCTCTTCCGCCGCCTTGAGCGTCTCGTAGTCGGGGCCGGGCACATTGCCTGCGCCTTTGCATACGTATATGACAGCCTTTGGCATTCGTTCTTTCAGTCCTTTTTTCAGGGTTTTGCTCCCTTCGCTGTAGGCTCTGAGAATGCCAAGATGCTGTGTCTCTGACACCGGCAATACCAAGTCAACCTTTGACGAAAAGTCGTCGACGACCAGCGGTTGGGACTCCTTGGTGTCCGGCTCCCTCATTACAATAGGAGAAATCATCAGTCTTCCTCCGATCCTATCCATAGGTGACCGGCTATGGTATTTCATGCCTTCGGCTGTGTGAACGGCAAGAGGTTTCGCCGCCGAATCCGACACGTAGGGCGGTATTTCTGTCTCCCTCTGTTTGGTCGCATATGGGCCGCTCAGGATTTCGTTAAGGTTGGTCAGCATCCCCGCTTCGAACAAACTGTTGTCAGCGGCTGTGCAAATGGCTGCCGTTAGGTTCAGCGCCGCGTCAGAGTCTGTCCTCTGTACCAACCGCAGGCCTTTGCCTTCCAATGCGTATCCTACGGCCGGCAGTTGGGATGAAACCAATATCACTGGCTTGATCCAGTTATATGCCGGTTCCGAACGGTCTCCACGCAGCGGGTTGAAAAAAGGCATGGCCAGATGCAGGCATTTGCGGTTTTTGGTCCGGTGTCCGTGCCGTGAAGGAGTATGCCTGCGTCCATGGACGCGTATCTTGATCCTAAGATCCTGATGATTTCTTCCCTCTGTGAATCCAACATCTGGCTGCTGTCTATAGGCTTAAGATTGACAAGGTCTATGTCCAAAAGCCCCTCTTTCACCAGATCGCCCAAGCCGAGAGCGTTGTAAAGCATGTCATGGACCATGCCTTCATCGGTCATGGGGCTGAGTTCTCCATTGGCATCCGGCAGGCAAGAGAACGTGCCCCCAGTGTTTACAATCGCCAGTCTGAGAGGACGCTTCTCCTTTTTGCGACGGGATTCGAGGCTTCTCGTCATCGGTGTTTCCGTGATTCTCATAATTTCACCTTCTTGTTACTATTATTTAGTGACAATTTATAAATATAATATTACGACAAATGACGAACTCTCAAACAATATATGCCCGCAATATCCTGGCTTCGTCCTTGCTCTTGGGCGTTCCGCCTATGTTTTTGGTCTCCCCGCCAATCACCACGGGGTCCAACGGCACGCATTCCAAGCCCGCTATGGCTTTCACGGCTCTTACGCCTCCCGCGACGTCGGCGAAGACCGTGTATCTTCCGTCAAGGCGGCGGCGGTTGTTGGCCAAATTGATGAAGAACTGGCTTCGGGCGCTGTTCGGATCCTCGTCCCGTGCCATGCCTACGGTCCACATCAGATGCCTCGCTGGCCCCAGATCGAATTCGGCGTCTATGGTTTTTAGCGCCTTATATTCAGGCCCACCATCCGGCGTGCCGTCAGGGCTGCCGCCCTGGATGACAAAACCGGGCTGTATGCGGCAAAAGATGGTGTCGTCGTAGAATCCTTGACTGACAAGATTCTCGAAATTGCCTGACGTTATGGGCGTATCCTCGTAAAGCCCCAGGAGTATGCGTCCCTGCGCGGTTTCGAGTTCTACCAGGCTCCTGTATTTTCGGCCTCTCATGAATTTGAAAGAGAAGCAAGCAATAAGAAACCATCAGGCCAGTTCAGCTTTTATGATCCTGACCTCGGTCAGCGGCCTGTCGCTGGCGTCCGTCCTGACTTTGCCTATCGCATCGACAACGTCCATGCCCTGGACGACCTTGCCGAACACCGGGTGCTTCGCGTTGAGATGGCCGTTGCTGACGAGATTGATGAAGAACTGGCTGCCGCCCGTGTTAGGTCCGGCATTAGCCATCGCTATGGTCCCGCGTGCGTTGTCGTTGCTGGCCGTGAACTCGTCCTTTATCGTGTAGCCAGGTCCGCCTCCTCCAGTTCCAGTAGGATCGCCGCCCTGTATCATGAAGCCGTCAATCACTCTATGGAAAATCACACCGTTGTAAAACCCTTCCTGCACAAGTTTCTTGAAGTTCCCTGCTGTCACGGGCATGTCGTCATACAGCTCTATGACGATGACGCCCATCGTCGTCTCCATCCGCACCTTCACTGGAGCTTTCCCGACATTCATGAGAACCACCGAAGCGGCCAGCACCGCAACGACAGCCACGGCGGTCGCCGCGAGCATGGCTGTCCTGCGCTTCATGTATAGAAGTGGCTGGTTTCAAATAAATACTAAAAGGCTAAGCGAAATCCCCAAGTCTCATCTGGCGGAAGAGGCGGCTTTTCTTCCTGTAGTCGTCAAGCGGAGAACGCAGCCTCGTCCCCATATAAGTCAATGCCTCGCGCAGCGTCTGGAATTTCTTCGGCCTGGCTTTGAACGCATGCCGCGCCGTCTCGCGAACGACCCAGACGCCCAAGGGTATCTGGTAGCCTTCGTAAATCTCGCGGATGCTGAAGACGCGGGCCTGGCGCCTCATCGCGTGGAGCGCCTCCACGGCGGCTATCCTGGCGGCGTAATAGCCGCCGCCCTGGCCTTCGGCATAGTCCTTCCTTCCGCCGTGCGGCTCGTATTCCTCTACGATCTCCGGCTTCTTCAGCCCCGCCGCCCACGTCGAGCCTGGCGACCATGCCTCGAAGTTCTCATACTCCCACGCGCCTGGCATCAGGAGAATGACGAAATGGTTGTGCAGATATTCCGATTCGAACACCAGGAACTCGCTCAGCTCCGGGCTCCCGCGGACATCCTCGAGCAGGCGCTTGGTTATGATGTCGTCCGTTGCCGTTATGCTCCACCTGGTGGGGACAAGCTTGCGCCTGCTGGACATGCCTAGCACGCCGGACGAAAGGATGGACGTTATCTTGTAGACGTCGTGGCCTTTGCCGTAAAGGATGAATGAAGCGTGGCCTGCGCGCAGGTCGTCCGAAGCGACGCGTTCCACTTCAGCCGGGATGTGGACGTTGCCTGCGAGGCGCATGCCCTTCAGCGACGCGGACGGGCCCATAGGCTGCTCCACGTCGGCGAAGGACGGACGGTAGAAGGGGCGGTGTTTGAACGCCAGTTCCACATCCACGGGACGGTCGGCCATCGCGACTTCCTGCACGTCGGCGACGACACGGGAACGGGAAAACACGCTTTGCGGATCCTTGGAACGTATCAGCAGCGAGCGCAGCTCTATGACCTTCTGGTAGTCCATGCCGAACCAGCTCTGCGGCGCGTCTATGAGCGCGTCGTTCTCGATGCTTCCGAGCGGGCCGACGCTGACCTTGGGATAGCCGTAGCGGCCCACGAAGACGTTGGGCGACGGGCCGAAGAAATCCTCCTTCATGTACTGGACCTTCGGCTTCACGGAGAACCTGGCCAGCAACGGGCATGGCGAGTTGCCGCACAGGTTCCTTCCGCCTTTGCACACGATGCAGAGATTGGCTGGTCTCATGATGAGAGATTCTTTCTGGCATTAAAATTGATGTGCCGTCTCTAAGGCATCCATCTGGGCGGCCAGCCTGGCTCCGATTGGGCGCACTTTTTGATCTGCTACAAGGTGCTGATTTCGTTCGCGATTTCCGTAAGCGAAGAGATTCTTCTGCCTCCGTAGGCCTTCAAGATGCCTTCCCTGTCAATCAGTATCGCATCTATTCCCAGTTCTTTCGCAGGCGACATGTCAGCATCTAAGTCGTTGCCTATCATCAATGCTTCGCCGGGGTTGACGCCCAGCGCATGAAGAGCTTTCAGGAAGCACTTTGGGTTTGGTTTGGCGGCGCCCGACTCTTTCGACGTTATGACCTCATCAAACCCGCCCATATCCAGGTTCGTAAACCAAAATCGTGGTATGCTGGTCACGACGGCCTTTTTCAGAGGGATCCTCTTGGCTGCGGAAACGTCATCAAAAAACCTGAATCGCGTGCTTTTTTTGTAGTACGAGGCGACCTTTTTCATGGCATCTCTGCCGACATTCATTTCCAACCGTTCGAACATCCGCTTTATGAAGTTTTCCCAGTTGTTTATCGCTCCTTTAGGGACGTCCACAAACAGAACGAACCGTCTCGCGGCCTCCCATTCCTGATAACGCACTTCATATCCCAGTGACCTCACCAGCCTTGTCGCGTCTATAGGATTGTGCTTTTTTGCATAGTACGCGAGAGTCCCTTCGAGATCGAACAGCACCGCTTTTACCGTCATTATGCTATTGACGAACTGTGCTTTTTATGCCTATCCGGTTTATTGCAATCATGGGCCTCGAAGATGAAGTGAATGATGTCTGGAACAATGTGCTTGATTTCTATCGCCTAAAGACGGAGATGCGCCCAAAACTGGCTGTTCTAGAAGATGACGAGTATGGGACGCGGGACAAGTCCGTGTGCCAGAGCAGTGTAATCCTCACGTACTGCCGGAGCAGGCTGGTTGACGAACTGAAGCTTGTAGGTCACAAGAAAAAGAACTTCAATGTGTTGAGAGCATATGCTTTCGCCGAGTGCCTGGCCATGGGAGCCCAGAAAATCCTGATGTCCAGAAAGTGCGGAAGGAAGTGCGAGGGGTGCAGAGCGTTCAACAAATCCATGAATTTCAAGCTGCTTAATTATGTCGTAACATACTACGTGGCTGATCGTGTTGTGTCAAAGATGTTCGGAGTGGAAAGATTCGGCTCAGACAACATACTTAAGCGACTGAACACGAAACCGGCCGGCATTGTCGCGCGTGCCCTCGAAAACGTATACGCCAGAAACGATCCCGATGACTTCGTAAGAAACATTTCAAAACGGGGAGATGTGACATTTTCCGATGCATTCGGCAGCCTTCAGGCTCGTCGAGCTGACAGATTCTTCATTTAAATAATTTAACCTTTCAGTATTATCCATGGAAGACTTTGACCTGCTCAAGAGATTGTGCGATTGCAGCGGCGTTTCCACCAAGGAAACGAAGATAGCCGAGATCCTGGCAGCCGAACTTAGAACCTTCATGCCGGAAGTCAAAACAGACAGGATGGGAAACGTAATTGCCCGTTCATGCGAAAAACCTGACATACTCCTTATAGCCCACATGGATGAGACGGGGCTGATAGCTAAGAACGTAACATCTGAAGGCTTCATAGAGTTTGAAAAGCTTGGCGGGATGCTGGATCAGTTCCTGGTCCAGCAACGGGTCATGATACACGCAAAAGAAGACGTGCCCGGGATTGTCACGTGGAAAATCGATCCCAACGCGTCACGCGACAAGCTAAAAGAAATGCCAGTCAAATGCAACGATCTTTACATAGATACGGGACTCTCAAAGGACGAATTGCTCTCCTTCGGGGTTTATCCTGGAACCATCATATCCTTCGACCAGGGCACTACGGAATCCAAAGACGTCATTTTCGGCAAGGCCCTCGATGACAGGGTTGGATGCTTTGTTGCCATAACGGCGGCCAGAAAACTGCGGGGGAGAGTCGATTTCGCCGTCGTCTTCACCGTTCAGGAAGAGACGGGTCTCAAGGGCATCCAAACGGCTATCCGGGGCATGAACCCGAAAATGGCCATCGAGATAGAGATAACAGGCACATCGGACACGCCTAATCTTCACGGGAAGCCCGTGCTTTTGGCTATCGGAAAAGGACCCGTAGTGAACCTTGCTGACGGCGGAGAGGGGCTTACCAGAGGATACACTGCCGACCGCCGGCTCGTAGAAGAGATCCAGCGGTTGAAAGACCCCGTGAAGCTCCAGTGGAAAATAGCCACTGGTGGAACAAGCGATGCCTCGATAGCGCAGGTGCAAAACTCAGGTATTCCGACTCTGTCGGTGTGCGTGCCAGTGCGGTATCCTCATACTCCGGTAGGGATCGTGAAAAAGGGAGACATTGCATCAACAGCCGAGTTTATCGAAGAGATCGTCATTCACCTAGGGAAAACCGTCCTGCGCAATCTTTAGAGTTCCATGGGGTTTCAGATCGCCTCCCACATAACCTACCTCTACCCTGAAGTGTTTCTCTCCCTGCTCGGGGACAACCAGCTGCAGGCGCCCGCTGCACATGAACGCGTCGCCGGGGCGTCCCTCAAGGTAGTATTCCCTCCCTATCGCGACAACCTCCCTTACGGCATGCTCTGGCGCCGTGCTCCTATGGACTTCAACATCGTAACGCGCTGGGTAGAATGAGCTTTCATCGTCGCTTGTTATTCGCCCCGCAACTTCAACGTCCCAAAGGCTGATGACTTTCTCTCTCGGCCTGCGCTCATCGTCATTGCGCACGTTGAAAACAGATATTCCCCTGTCACGGAATTTTGCCCGGTCCCCCTTTCCTCTGGCGGCTATCAGAAACTGCCCGAAGTCCGTGGAATACCTTTCTCCGATGCCATATCTTTCGAAATACCGCCTCCATTCTTCTTCCAACAAATCTGAGAAACGCCCATCTTTCCCTATGGCTTCCCGTGCAATCCGGAAGTTGCCTGACCCGCCGACCACCAAGTCGATGTCCGAGTACTCGTTGCTGTGCGTGCCGAGCAGAACGGTGCCTGTCACGCCCAAGCTTGCCTCATTGATGCCGTGACTCTCAAGTATATCCCCCACCTCAATAAGGGTGGCTTCCATCTCGTCTTTGCTCGCCTTTTTCGCTATCCTTTGATAGCCTGCGAAGGGGTCAAAGATTTCTGAGACCTGTGACAAATTGGCTGCCAGAAGCGTCGTCGAACCCGGAGAATAGTATTGCGGATGCTCTTCCAGGAAACCTAAATCGAGCGGCTTCCGGTTCCATGCGTACCGCCTGTCCCTGAAAACAAACGAGCCTCCCGGGTCGTCAGAGTCGCTGGGGTAATACTTTAGCGCAACATCGATTTCGTCACCAGTCGCATAGCCTCTCACGGCAAACACGTTGCCGTCACGCATGAGCAGCAGTGTTTTGTCTTTTGGAGGTTCCATAAACCACTACTTGATAGAAAAACATTTAAATACTGGTGCCAAACAGCAATAGGAGGTGACAACAATGAACAAGTTGGAGATACCAAAAATAACAGCCATCCCGACGTTCAACATCCCCATGTGCAGCGAGACATCGCTCATGCCGGGAGCAGTTTTCTGTGCGCAGGTTAAAAGATAGATGCCAATGCTGGATGGTCATTCGACACCGACCGTGAATGAGAGATTGGTCGTTCGCGACGAACGTTTTGGTAGCTTGGTACATGACATTCCGAATAGCGTAATGTACGTCCTCAATGAAACAGGAACGATAGTTCTGAAGTCTTGCGACGGCAAGAGATCCACCGATGAAATAACGAGCATGCTGAAAAAGAAATATGGGTGCGACAATCATGCGCTTTCGCAAATAAGAAAATTCATCGAGGAGTTATCTGATGCCGGCATCCTGGTAACGGACGGTAAAGACAAGACCCGGCAGGCGACCTCCTCCATGCCCTCATTTAACCCCATGTTCAGCTTCGAATCTAACCCGCTGTCGCACCTTACCCTGTCTGCCCCCATAGTGCTTTACTGGGAGATAACCAACGTATGCAACCTGAAGTGCCTGCATTGCTATAAAAACGCGTCGGAGGTCATGCAGAAAGGCGAATTAAGCACCGAGGAGATAAAGAAGGTAATCAATCAGCTGGCGCGACAAAAGGTTTTTTGGCTGGCAATAACGGGCGGCGAGCCACTGATGAAGAAGGACATCTTCGAGATACTGAGATATGCAAGTTCCAAAAAAATACAGCTCATGCTTTCGACTAACGGGACGCTGATGGATGAGGAGAAAGCGAAGCGACTTAAGGAGGCCGGCGTCATGAGCATCCAGGTGAGCATAGACGGCATAGGAACGGCGCACGATGCGTTCCGCGGAAAGGAAGGCACGTTTGAGCGCGCAGTCAATGCAGTAAAGCTGCTCATAGATGCGGGGATACCGGACGTCACCATAGCCACCGTCGCCACGAAGCGCAACCTTGAACAGATACCCAAGATAGTGGCCCTTGCAGTTTCTTTGGGGGCGACGAGATACCGGATAATAACACTCATGCCGACCGGCAGGGCCAAGACCAACATGAAAAAGCTGTGGCTCTCGGACGATGAAAAGCGGCGCCTGAGGACGTTACTGCTTGGAATATCGGCGAAATACAGGGACGTAATCCGCGTGAGCCAGGAGGAGCGCTCGTTCAGCCTGTTGAACGACCCTCCCGCCGGCGCCAACGTCCCCATAGGATGCGCCGCGTCCAGATCGATATGTAAAATCAGCCCGGAGGGCGATGTTTACCCGTGCTCCTTCTTCGACGACAAACGGACAGCGGCCGGCAGCTTGAAAAAGAAAACGTTCAAAAGCATATGGAAGGGTGCGAAGATATTCAGGCTGCTTAGGACCATGGACCACGTCGACGGCAAATGCTCCCGATGCAAACGACTAAACGCCTGTGGTGGGGGCTGCAGGGCGGCGGCATACAACTTACACGGCAGCCTTTACGCAGAGGATCCTGACTGCTGGGCCGTGATAAGATGAAAAAAATCAAGCCATTCGAAAAGAGAAGGACGGCAGAAGAATATCTGAGCTTGTCGAGAAAACATCTAAAACACGGCGACCGTGTCCTGAGACTCGTCTACAAAGGATTCTACTACCATTCGTTGGCCGTTTCCTGTTCCGATCTCGGGCGGGCCGGAGATAAAATAAAGCGTTACAAGCTGGCTGCGAAGAAATTCGTGGATGCCAGCATGCTGTGCAACACTCCCGCCCTCAAAGCGTATGCCAGCCAGTATGAAGGATACGCACTGATCACCGAGGCCGGATGCTCCACTGGCAAAAGCAAAGCGAAAACGTATCTGGACTCGTCACGCCATTTCCGGCGGGCAGGAAACTTGTTCACGAAAGCTGAGTTCAAAAGCGAGGCTTCCCTGTGCAAAGGCTGGGCGGCTTTGGCACTCGCCTGCCATTACGACGCCTGCGCAGCCTCCGGAAAGACTGCCATGAAGAAGAGGCTGTATGAGAAATCTGAGCAGCATGCATTGTCCGCGCTGAAGATGTTCAGGCGGCTTGGCGTGGAGAAGCTCGCGAATAGATCGAAAAGCCTCGAATTGTCCTCCGAGGCGTGGCTCATGGCATTGAAGGGCGAAACCGTATCCGCCAGCAAACTGTTCAAAATGGCATCAGACATCATCAGCGAAAACAGCGAGTGGAGGAACATGCATCTGTTCCTTCTTGCGTGGTCCAAGTGGTTTTCCGCCGTTTCTCACAACTCCAAAAGCGACTTTTCAGAGGCTGGCAGGCTGTTTGGGGAATGCGGATGCGTTGAATTGAAGAACTGCTGCGACAGGTACAAGGGCTCGTTGGATTCCTGACGCTGCACCTTAGGGTTCGCTTCTAGTCAACCCTTAAATACCAGCCCCTCCTTTACAACCCTTTTTATGAGCTCGGGGTTCCAGACCCACATTATTCTGCTGTCCCTGCCTACCACTATCTTTCCCAGGCTGGCCAGGTAATCGACGATCATGGCGAACGTCTGATACATCACCTTCTTTGGAAGGGCCCGCCAAAGCTCCATTCTCGTCGGGTAGTAGCCAAGGCTCCGTATGGTTTCCTCTACCATCATGACCGTGTCAAGCCTCGGGTAATGCAGGATCTGCTGTTCCATGTGATTATATAAACTTATATAATTTATAAGCTTTTCGGTCCTTCTGTGGGTACGTCTGATCGTCCGAAACGTCCCTAACCACTTGCCTTAATGGAAGGCGCGGGCGCGTCCAAGTCGAAATCGCAATAAGGAACTAACACCGCACTACCGGTATCATCAAAAATTTCAAACAGCACGTTAAGTGCGGAGCAGCCCATTGCCATCCCAAGTTCATACGCCTTTTTTTGCCCCGCAGTAGACATTTGAAGCGATGCTATGATGAACGAATCAGGAACAGATGGCAATCCCACCACATCGAGAACAGGATAACCCTTACCCCCTGTCAATTTGTAGGGCGCACAGCAGGATCCTCTAGAAACTACCCTGCTGCCCACAGGCACGTGCAATGCCCGTTCCATATCAGAGTTCATAAGAAGGATTGGAAAGAAACTTTATATTCTACTCCTTCCTCTCGGAAGCCGCAACGAGCGTCCGGAAGGGATCGGAGCCCGGCATAAAGCAATCCGGGCCCTGTGAACATTGACGTGCTTCGTCTTGCCTACCGCCCGCGCCTCAGCACTTCCCTGACGTATGACGCCGCCTCCGCCGAAGCGACGGACTCGACGACCTTGAGGCCGAACTCCATCGCGTTTGCCGGCGACGCGGCTGTTATGATGTTGCCGTCGACGACGACGTTTTCGCCGCGCGGCCTTCCGAGGCTCTTTTCCATGCCCGGGAGTATGGTCGCGCGCCTGTCCTCGAGCAGCCCGGCCTTCGCCAGCAGCAGCGGCCCCTCGCCGATGGCTGCTACGACTTTCTTCTGGTCGTGGAACGTGCGTATGGCCTTGAGCACACGGTCTGAATTGGCCATGCGCTCAGGCGACCCGCCCCCGACCAATGCGATGGCATCGAACGCCGAAGCGTCGATGTCGTCCATCCTGCCGTCAGTTATTATCCTGGTTCCGTCCGAGCCGGTAAGGATGACGCCCTGGAGGCCGAACACCCTCACGTCAATCTTGGCCCTCTTCAGCGTGCTTATGAGCGTGAACGCCTCTATCTCGTCGAAGCCGTCAGCCAGCGGAACTAGCACTCGTTTCGCCCTTGGTTTCTCCATGTGACCCTCCTTATAGCATCACTTCAGCGCCCTGACTATCTCTTGGCCGAACCTCGCTGCGGCGGCCGGGCCGGACGACGTTATGAGTTTGCCGTCCCGCTCGACGTCCGCTCCGGTATGGATCGCCCCTCCGTCCTTCATGATGCCCATGACACTCTCATCCTTGAATGACGTGGCCCGTCGCCCACGCAGGACGCCTGCGTTCGCGAGTATGGCCGGAGCGATGCATATCGCAGCCACGACCTTCCCTGCGGCTGCGGCCTCCTTGGCCAGCCTGTGCGCGTCGGCGTCGTCGAAGAATACCTTGGAGCCGGCGCCGCCCACGAACACCAGGGCGTCGAAGTCCGTCCCGTGCAGGCTGGAAATGGGCTGCTCAGCTATTGCCATGCCGCCGAGCATGCCCATGGCTTCGCCTGTCACGGAAGATGCGGTCACGACAACAAACCCGGCCTTCCTGAACTCGTCATGCGGCCGCTGATACTCCTCGTCGCGGAAGCCTTCGGGGGCGATGACCATGAGAACGCGCTTCGCCATGATTATGAATTGTCGGGGTGGCTTATTAAGAGGTTTTTCTGCGATGTTTCCTGTAGCCTTTCCGTGCTTCTTGCGTGTTGCGCGGGCGTGTGAGCGCCTTCGCAGGTTTATAAGCCCCCGGCGCAATAATCCACCGTGGTGAAACAATGGCTGTGATCGGTTTCGCTTTCGACTCGTTCGAAGGCAAGCGCGACCTGGTGCAGAAGGGCGGCGAGATAAAGGTCAACTCTTCGCCGCGCATAACCGACGTCAAGGAAGTCCCTGTGCCATCGCTCGAACAAAAGGCGCTGGCCATCACATGGGAGTTCCTCACCAACTACGAACCGAAGATAGGGACCCTGAGGATAACGGGAGAACTGCTCTACATCGCGAAGGACAACAAGCTCGTGCTTGCTGAATGGAAGAAGAAGAAAATGCTTCCGGAGGATGACGCCGTGGAGGTGCTGAACCATCTTTTCCGCCGCTGCCTGCTAAAGGCGTCGAACATCGCAGAGGACCTGCAGCTTCCGCCACCGCTGAACATGCCTGTTGTAAAGGCGAAGAAAGACTGAAGCGACGCTACACGCAAGCTTTTTGCTTTCTGAAACAGCCGGCAGGCTCCGCATCAAATAAAAAACTTTCCGCCAATCTATGCTATGGAAATACTGGACAAGAGGCAGATGTATGACCTGCAGAGAAGGCTTGCTCTGGGCAATTGCCTCCGCACGTGGAGCACGCCCGATGAAGTCCGCAGCAGCGGCTATAGGGGACCAGTGGCGATACGCCCGCTGAAACCGCGCCTTGGAATGGTAACACACATAAATCAACGTGACCTGGAGAGGGCCACGGCCATGTATGCCGCCTCCAGAGGCTGCGGGCCGGAAGACATGGTTTATTCGGAGATGGCTGCCCCCAGCATGGGAATCGGACGCCTGCTCAACGCCGAAGCCGAAAGGCTTCCTGGCGGGCTGTATCTGAGGTGGTGCCCGCTCAACGTCCATATGCCAGAGGCGATGAAAAGCGCAACCCATTCATGGAGGCTGGAGGCTGCCGGCATCCTTGAGTACTTCATGACGGACTGGCGGGATCTGGATGACCTTGAAGCGCTCATGGATATGTACCCGGATGCGGCTGTGGAATTCAGCGTCCTCGACCGCAGGGTCGGCTGGGCAGAAAGGCAAACCGTCATATGGGAAGTCAGGAACTACTGACTCGTTGAGGCGCCGCCCAGCAATTCGTCGCTAGGCTGTCCGTTCACAGCATTCCTGTTGCCAGCAGCAGCACAAGCGCCACCGCAAGCACGATGAGCGCGAGCTTCGCCATGCCTGAGACGAGCTTCCCGAAGACGAGCGCGACAGCCGCCAGGACTGCCAGCACCAGTATGGCCGTGAGCGGCGTGCCCAAGGCCGAAGCGATGCTGCCTCCAGTAAGCCTGTCAGAAAGGCCGGCCAGTTTCGATGCGGCGCTAATGACCCCCGAAAGCAGCGACTGCAGCGTCCCTATGATCGTCCCCAGGTCAAAGGCCATGGTTTATGATTTGGCGGCCATCTTTATGAACTCTGGCAGACCATGCTCCGCCAACTCGTCTATGGACACCGCCGTCATCCTCACCCTTCTTCTCTTGTCCAGGAACGTGCCTTCGAAAGCATCCAAAATGCCATGCACCTCCTTGACGAGGATGATGGGCTTGCCCATCTGGTAGGCGAACGCCGCTTCCATGAGCGTGCCGCTGCCTCCGCCGCAAACGACCAGCGCATCGACGCTGCTGGCAAAAACGGCTTCCCTGAACATCTTTGGAAGGCCCAGGTTGACGGCCAGGAAACCGGCCTCTCTGGCGGCTGCGGCCTCTTCGCGGTTGGACGCAAAGCATACGACTGCGCCGCCTGACGCCACCGCTTCCTTGCCGGCTTCCACGGGGAGCGATTCGCTGTCAAAGCATACGGTTGCCGTCAGCGATTTGTCGCTTCCGACCAGCCGTCCGAGCCGCTTGGCTATGCTTTTCTCGCTTTCTGCCGTGCCGAAGGACGAACCGGCTATGCCCATCATCATCCTATCGCCCCCTCCCGGCATACAGCCCCTCAAGCGTCCTGAACAGGGGCAAGAGTTCAGCCAAGCGCCATGGCTCGTTGTGGAAGCTCCATGCCAGGTATGAGCCTGGGCGTGCCAGCTCCAGCAGCAGGCTCGGCGACGTCTGCTCCCTCTTTATGCCTCTGGATTTCAAGGCGTCCGCAAAATCCAGCTTCTCCCTGCAGGCCTTGAGCTCCGGGTACGCGCTCTCCAGGAATTCGGCGGGCCCCAACACTCCATCGCAGGTCTCTATGCCCTGCGCCAGGTCGTCGAGGTGCCACATCCCGTCAAAACCGGAGGCATCTGTGGAATAGCGGAAGGTGACGCCGAGCTTCCCCAGCTTCTCCGGCGCATATTTCCCCTTTATCTCAACGATTGCCAAGTCCAGACCGTAAGCCGCCCTGACCTCCTCTATGGTCCTTCCGGTGAAGGCCACGGTGTCCAGGAAGACCCTGCGGTCGCCGTCAAGGCTCGCCTGCGGAAAGCGTTTCCTGTGACCGCCGGTCTTCCAGTCTGGAATCCTCACCACGCGCGAGATGCCTATGGCTATAGTTCGCTCTCCCCCGAGCAGGCAGGAGTATCGTCCGGGCTCGGGCGTTATGAAGACGTTGCGGCCGTCCCTGGCCTCTTCGTCAAGCATCTGGCTGACTCTAGCCAAGTCCTCGGATGGGTTCTGGAAGACGTTTTCCACCCCAGGCCTTGCCAGCCTGCCCACTATTTCCTTCGAGGCTTCGACGAAGGCGCTGTAGTTCCCGGTTTTTGCGATCGCCTCCGAGGTCACCCAGAAGACTCTGCTTCTGGCGCCCGCCGGGGATTCCGTATGCGACATGCTATCACCAAAGAGTCCCCGCACCCGGAATCGAACTGGGACGCGCCGGTTTACAGCCGGCAGCTCTGCCGTTGAGCTATGCGGGGAAATTCGAGAAGGCCGCCCTGGGTTTCCAAGGAGCCGCAGTCACCTATAGCACGTGGCGCTGCGCAGTCCCGCCTGTGGCCATCGCAACTTAATCTGCCCAGCGTCCATGGATAAGATTCTAGCGGGGGACGATATATTGTTTATTGTAAAAAATCCAAAAAATGACCAATAAATATTTAAATAACTGAATATTATACAATAATATGAAGAACCTCGAGGAAAGGCTGATACCGCTGCTGAAAGAGGGATACTGCACGCCGCGGCTCTCGTCGCTGGCGAGGAAGCTTAAGGAGCCGACGACGACCATACAATACAACATCAAGAAGCTGGAGCGCGACGGCAAGATACGAGGCTATCGGGCTGCTTTAGATCATGCCAAGACGGGGAAGGGCTTCTGCGTCTTCGCGCTGCTGGAGCTGAACCCCGAAGCGTACAAAATGCCGGAGATCGTGGCGCGGGAGATGGCAAAAAACCAGCACGTGGAGAGCGTCGACATCTGCACCGGCGACTGGGAGATGGTCGTCAAGCTCCGGGCGAAAGACCAGAACGAATACTACGAGCTCGTGAAGAGCCTCCTGTCGACCAAGAATGTGACGAAGATAAAGTCGCTGATTTCGCTGAAGCAGGTGAAATCCGAATTCATCGGCCTTTAGCGGCGCAAGCAACGGGCAGGTTTTTTATGGCCCCGCGCAAATGTATCCATATGCGCATCCCCATCCCCCTCCTTCTGGCCGCCGGCCTCATGGTGATAATCGCGGCCATGGCCGTGCAGCTGTTCTCCAGCTACGTGACGCCGCCAGACTTCTCAGACCAGACGAAGCCGTTCGAGACGAAGCTTGTGGCCATGTCGCCGCCGAGGCCCGGCGCCGCTGTCAAGGTAGGCGCATTCGCCAGCGCGAAGGAGCGGTGCACCGACGCCAGCGTCGTCGCTGACGTAGGCGAAGGCTTCGAGGTCCTGTCAGGGGAAACTGAGTGGAGCGGCGGGCTTTATCCCGGCGATTCCAAGGCCGTCGTCTTCATCGCCAGAGCCAGAGGCTACGGCCGCTTCTCCATAGTGGCGCACGTGGAATGCCGACGCACGGATGCGCTGCTGACCGACACGGTGGAATACGTCTACGACGTCGGGCGCGAATGGACGACGGTGGAATGGAGAAGGCTTTGAGCCGTGCTAGGAAGTCGGTTTGCCCAAGATTGGAGAAGCGGCTTCGGGCTTGCCTGCTGCCTTGCGGCCTCCGGATCGCCCCATGCTGTTCAGTCTATTTTGATAGTATACAAACAAAACGTCCGGCTAAGCACTTCTTGGTTTTCGTGCGGTTTGTAAGAGGGGCTTTCACATCCCGTGGCTCCCAAGGCGCTTTTCACGCCATCCATCGTGTCCAACACTGTTCTTTCTGCCAGTCTTCCGCGCACGATTATGCGTGCGCCGGTACGGGCGTCGATGAACGGTTCCAACCCCAGTAGATTCCACCCGAATGCGGTTTCCACACTAAACATAGGATATTCGATTCTGCCGGCTCTTCTGAAAAGCCCACGCCTTGCTGTGTATGGCCGCCACGTAAGTGAAGCGTCGCCGTCAACCCCTTTGACGCCTGACAAATATTCTCTCCATAAATTTCCGACTTCGCGTGCTCGCCGCTGCATAACCCGTGATTCGTCTGCTGAACCCACATAAACGGATCCTATAGGCGGCTCGTTTGAGTGGGTGTGCTCGCCCTGCAAGGATTCACCCAATCCACTTTCCATCACGATGATCATGGTTTGACGTTGGCGAAAAGGCACTTAAACCTTTGTAATGTTCCCGTATCCTACGGCCGCGCAGACAGACGTGAAGGTCACTTCTTCCCCAAGAACGCATTCAGCCCCGCCTGCTGCTTCTCCTTGCCCGCGGCGTCGAGCCGTTCCAGCACCTTTTCCACGCGCTCCTCTGAGAAAGAGTGCTCGCTCATGATGCGGCGGACTGCGCCGGCATCGCATTTCCATGCAGGTATGTCCACGCGCTCCGTCGGCGGGTTCAGGAAGAAGGTGTATATCTCCTCCGCCGGCGTCTCGCATGCCCAGGCTCCGCTTCCCAGGGATTTCAAGGCCTCGGCGAAGCTGCCCTTCTCCTTCACGAGCTTCAGCGCCTTCTTCGGGCCGATGCCGCGGACGCCTGCTGGGCAGTAGTCCGTGCCTGTCAGTATGCCTATGGTTATGAGCTGCTCCTGGGTGATGCCGAGACTGCGAAGGGCATCGTCCAGGACGATCAGTTCGGGGCTCACTTCGATGTACTTCTCCTTGTAAGGGACCTTGCGCTTCCCGGACACGGTCACGTTCCTGGCCATGCGCGGCGCTCCGAACAGGAGCGAATCCCAGTCCTGCGACGCCGACGCCCATGCAAGGCCGTCCTTCACCATCCTGGCGGCCTGGGCTTCCCCTTCTGACGGAGCCTGGACCCACGGGACGCCCATGGCCTTCAGAAGCGCCTTGCTCTCCTCGACCATCTCCTTCGTCAGCCTGGCCGAAGCCGTGGCGGCGATGCGCGCCGCCTCCACGCGGCCCTCTTCCAGCGCCGCTTTCCACTTCTTCGCCGCCTCTTCACGGGCCTTCTGGCGCTCCTCTATGACCATGCGCTTGAACGCAGGCGGCTTGCCGTCGAAGACGAAGACGGGCCTGGCGCCGGCCTCCAGGAGGCTTGACGTGCGGTAGAAAACGCCGGACAGATGAGATGTGACTCTGCCTTCGCTGTCGCGGAGCGGCTCGCCTGTCATCCTGTCGCGGATGATGCTTAGGAACTGGTAGAGCGTGTTGTAAGCGTCCACCGCCAGGACTTTGCCGGCCAGGCCGTCCAGCGATATCGCCGTGGCGCCGACGAGGCCGCCGAGATTGACGCCCATGGGTAGTATTTGGGCCCGGATTTTATAGGCTTTGCTCCCGTTGCGGCCTGCGAGAGTCCTATAATGAGTTTTTTAATACGCCCTCCAATTCCAGAGCAGGTAGGTGAAGCTGTGCTTAAACGACTTTTCTCAAAAAAGAAAAAAGCCAGCGGACCAGCCAAAAGAAAGGCAAAGCCCGTGGCCAAGGCTAAAAGACCTGCTGTGAGAACCAAAGCTACGCTCAGGCGTGCCAAACCTAAAGCTGCAAGAACCAAGGCCGCAGCCAGGAAGACGAAGCTGAAGGCAAAACCGAGGATAGCAAAGAGGGCGGCGCCGAAGGCCCTAAAGGCTCCGAAGCGCAAGGCAGCGAAAGCCGCGAGGCCCGCAAAGAAGGCCTTAAAAACGAGCAAGGCAACGAAGGTGTTCGAGCCGGCCATGAAAAAAGGCCAGCCGAAGGAAATCGGACGCATCACGCACTACTTTGACCACATCAGCGTGGCGGTCGTGGAGTTAAGCTCGGCCATCAGACAGGGCGACCAGATACAGATAAAGGGCGGCACGACGGACGTGACGCAACGCGCGGCGAGCATGCAGGTCAACCACCTGCCAGTCTCAGTAGCGCAGGCAGGCGAGTCCATCGGGCTGAAGGTCGCAGGCAAGGTCCGCGAGGGCGACAGGGTGTTCAAGTTGGGTTAGGCCCGCTGCAAGGCGAGGCCGGTTTTTCATAGTTCAAGGTGTTGATTTGTTGGAACGACCGGCGGCGGGCGGCTATTTAAAACACATCGGAAACACTCGTTATGGTGACGGAAGAGCTGGAAGAAGAGCGCATGTATGCGGTGCGGAGGAGACCCGGAGTGGAGGGGCCGCTGCTGCCGACCGTGATTTTTTTTTGAAGCGTCGATTGACGGGGCAAAGCCAGTCTATGCTGGGGTAATCCACGCCAATCCGGATAAAACCATTGGGGAACTAAAAGCGTATTTGCATGCTTCACGTTTAGACTTGCCAGAAGAGCCAGAAGCGCATGACGATAATGAAGTACTGCCCCAAGACCCGATTGACAAGACCCTCCACGTCGTTGGGCACTTTCCAGAAGGCACTTCCCTTCCCGGCCTCAGAGAACTGACGAATTATTACAACTACTGAATGCCTCTTCGTGTGCTGACATCTTCGGTTATCATATGTTAGCAAGCTAGCATGCGGTTTTCTATTAGGAGTATGATCAGTTCTAAATTGCTGAACGACGCTATGATTTCATCCAGGGGATTTCCAAATCATCTGTCCGTTGCGACGGAAGGATTTCTTCCGCTGTCCGCACGCCGGACTTGTGCGCCAGCAGTCCAGTCCATGCGATCATCGCGCCGTTGTCGCCTGCGAGCGGCCGCGGGCACGGATAGAAACGGGCGCCGCGCTCCTTGCACATGATTTCAATCATCTGCTGGAGGCGCTGGTTGGCTGCCACGCCGCCGGTCAGCAGCGCCTCCGTCTTGTCCGTGTGCGCCATCGCCCGCTCTGTCACCTCCGTCAGCATGGCGAAGGCCGTCTCCTGGAACGAGAAGCATACGTCCTTGAGGGTGGCGCCTGCGCGGACGCGGCGGACGGCGTCCGTGACCAGTCCAGTGAAAGAGAGGTCCATGCCCTTGACGCTATAGGGCAACTCTATGTATCTTCCGCCCTTCGCTTCCTCTTCGACTTTAGGCCCTGCAGGGAACTGCATGCCAGTCTCGCGGCCGAGCTTGTCAAGCGCATTGCCTATGCCGATGTCCTGCGTCTCGCCGAAGATGCGGTAGCGGCCGGAAACGAAGGCGATGACCTGGGTGTTGCCGCCGGAGACGTAGAGCGTAACTGGATCGCTGCAGCCTGAAGCGAGGCGGCCAGCCTCTATGTGGGCAATGCAATGGTTGACGCCTATGAGCGGCTTCTTCCCTGCCTCATCTGCCAGCTCCGTTGCGTATTCCAGCCCGGTCCGGAGGCATGGCGGAAGGCCCGGACCTTGCGAGAATGCGACGACGTCCACGTCCTTGATGCTGATTTTCGCTTCGTCCAGCGCCTTGCTGATGACTTCACCGCCGGTTTTCCTGTGGTGTTCTGCCGCTTCCATGGGGTGGATGCCCCAGCCAAGCTTCGGTATGTATATGTCCCTGGCGTTGGCAAGGATTTTTCCCGGATTGTCTCCATCCCTTTCGTCAGAGGCGACGCCGGCGCCGAACGTATGCGCTGTGGCTTCGATGCCCAGGCAGATCATGATATGAATTTAAGCCCTGCGCTCTAAAAAACAACCAGCATGACCCAGACCAAAGTCGATGCCCCGTTCGCAACGCCGGGCTTCGGCACGGCCAGCAGGCTATATGCATCCGGAGAACTTGGAGCAGGGATTGTATACTGAGGCAGACGCCGGCCTTGCCGGCTTTGGTGAGGATGATTTTTGCGTTGGGTTGCAATCTGACAGGGCCGAAGATTCACCGGAGGTCATCAGTGCGATGGAGAACGTTTCCAGGTTGCTGGCCAAGGGTCTCAGCATAGAAGCCGACCTAGTACAAACTCCGGAACTCTATTCAGAGATCATGACACCAGACGTGAGATGCCGCCTGGCAAAACTCCTAGGTGACAAGAAAGTCGGACTGGCTCTCAGGGTACTGCCTACAATTGCAAGGCATGACCTGAGCGCCCGAGAGATGGGAGTGGCGGAAGGGCTCACTGAGCAAACGGTTGATACTTACAGATACACGCTCATAAAAACCGGCATCTGCGAAAGGAAGGGCTATGACGAAGCGCGCCTGGAAGAGATGACCAGGTCAGGCGTTGGCAGCGACGTGCTTGTATATAGGTACGGAAGCGTCGAGGACGCACGGGAGCATTTCGGCATAAGGCCGGATAACGCCGGCCGCCGGGCAAAAAGGGTCGACGCCATCCTTTCCCGCATGCTCAACGCCGGCAAGGCTGGCCGCGTTTCCCTCGAAGAACTTTCCGTGGCAGCTGGAATAGACACATCAACAGCCTGGGGCTACGCCGGCATGCTGGTTGAGCTGGAGCTGGCCGAAACGGCTCTACAGACGGCGCCTGCCAAGAAAAGGGTATATTCTCCGACCGGCTCCGCCCTTGCATCGACGCAAATCCTCGGCAAGCTTGGCCTTGAGGCTAGCACGTGGAACGTGATGAGATACGGCTCCATCCCCATGAAAGCTCTTTATGGATTGAGACTGCATTCTGCCGAGGCCGTGCCGGAAGGCGGGCTCCGCGCCTGGCTCGGTATCAGGCCGGAAAAAATGGAACGTCTCCGCGAAAACCCCATCTTCCAGAGGCATGTAAGGATGACGCAGAACGGATCCAAAGGAAGACGCTACTACAGGCTGTCCAACACCGTTGTCGAGGACAAAGAGGCATTCTTCACTGGGAAAAGAATGACGTACCCTGAGGATGGCGATGTCCTTTGGATAGGCGAAGTGCTCGCCGGCCCCAAACGGATAAAGCAGAGGAAGATCGTGGACAGGTACGAGGCCGTGGAAGGCGTCAGGAGATCCATGCAAAGGATTGCCGAGATGCTCTACAGCCCGGACATAATGAACTTCCGTGGAGTGTCAGAGACTCTCAATGGCATGCTCTTTGGCGGGAGATCTTTCGTGGTTCCCAGAGACGTGCTTGATTGGGTCGTCTTCTACGGCCTGGACGAGAGGCTTGAAAACGTCATAAAGCGCAGATGCGAAAGGCTGGCCAGAGCCAAGGCTGTGCCATACATCGTGAGAGACTTCATTTCTCTCCTCCCATCACACAGAAATGATGAAAAGATCGGGAGGCTTTCAAACTCTCTGCTCTTCCATCCAGCGTATCTTTTCAGCATGGCCGGAGCCCTTAACGGGAACGGCTATGAGGAACGCGGAACAGAACTGCTAGAACGGTATTTTTTGCCGGAAAGGTATGCAGAGCATGTTGAAGACGCCGAGAGAGGGATGCGTGACGCTTTCCGCAATTCTATGAGCGACAGCCGGCGACTGCCGCATTAACCCATATAAATAATCCGCCCCAAACAACTACCGACGGTCTTTATATCTCCACAATCAGCACGCGATTTTCCTCTGAGGGGACGCGGACAGCCAAATCGCCATGCATGCCTACAACATCACGAAATGGGAGGTCTCCAGGGAGCACCTCGTGATTTGCAGGAAGGTCTATGGTCGCTCCAGTCCGCCGATCATTTTCTGGTATATCTTCCGGCATGAGGCGGTAAAATCGAACGAGCGGGCAAAGATAGTTTATTGCTATGGCCATGGAAAACCTATGGAAAAAAGCAATAAAAACGTATCATTTTTAACCATATAAACCCGCTCTGGAATTAAACTAATATGCTGCCAACGCGTTACGACCCGAAGGCCGTCGAGGCCGAAGTCCATGCATTCTGGGTCAAGGCCAAGGTCCCTGCGGCGGTCACGACGATGGATTGGAAGAAACGCAAGTTCTACCTGCTGGACGGGCCTCCCTATGTCAATGGAGTGCCTCACGTCGGCCATGCGAAGACCACGGTCTTCAAGGACGTCTGGGGCCGCTTCAAGTTCATGCAAGGTTTCGGCGTCTGGTTCCAGCCAGGTTTCGACTGCGGTGGCCTGCCCATCGAGAACAAGGTTGAAGAGAAGCTGGGCATCGCCAGCAAGAGCGAAATCGAGGCGCGGGTCGGACTGGACCGTTTCATCGACGAGTGCAAGAATCTGGCTAAGGGGAATGAAGGCGTATGGCTAGATTTCTACAGGAAAATCGGGGCGTGGCGCGGATGGGTGGAGCCATACCTGACATCTGAAAACTATTACCTTGAATCGGGCTGGTGGACCGTCAAGCAGTGGTACGAACGCGGCCTGCTGGTCGAAGGCCAGCGCCCAGGATTCTGGTGCCCGCGGTGCGAAACCGTCCTTGCTGGAATCGAAGTGAGCGAGTCATACAAGAACGTGGAAGACCCGTCAATAGTCCTGAGGTTCCCTGTCAAAGGCAAGCCGCACGAGTGGCTGCTCGTGTTCACGACGACGCCATGGACGCTTCCGGCGAACGTGGCGATACTTGCGCATCCGGACGAGACGTATGTGCGCGTCAAGGTCGGGGATGAGACGTACATACTGGCTGAGAAAAGGCTTTCCGTCCTGGAAGAGGTGGGCCTGCCCAAGGGGAAAATCGTGGAGAGATTCCCCGGGAAGAAGCTGGACGGCTTGAGGTATGGACTGGCGCTGGACGTGCCGCTGCAGCAATCCATGCAAAAGACGGCAGAAGCGCACCGCGTTTATCTTTCCGTCCCCATCATGCTCGAGCGCGTGGCCAGCAAGGTCGCGGCAAAGCGGACAACGAAGAAGGCCGACGCTTTTGGCCACATCGTGACCATGGACGTCGGCACTGGACTGGTCCACACGGCGCCCGGGCACGGCGACGTCGACAACAAGATAGGCAAGCATTACAAGCTTCCCGAGCCTTCCCCCGTGGACGGCCGCGGAAGGCTGACGGAAGAGGCCGGGGAGTTCGCCGGCATGTTCGTCAAGGACGCGGACGAGTTCATAATCGACAAGATGCACGCAGCTGGAACGTTGCTCTGGCACGGGAAGATCGTGCATTCTTATCCGCTGTGCTGGCGCTGCAAGACGCCGCTCATCTACCGCATGAGCAGGCAGTGGTTCCTGAAGATGGACATGCTCCGGGACAGCATGCTGAAGGCCAACGCAGGGGTCAGGTGGCTGCCGGAATTCGCGAGAGAGCGATACCGTGCCATCGCCGAGGAGGCGCCGGACTGGGCGGTGACAAGGCAGCGGTACTGGGGCATACCGCTCCCGCTCTGGACGTGCGAAAAATGCGGCGCGCGGAAGATGATAGGGTCGCGCCAGGAGCTGCGCGAGAGCGCGGCAACGAAGCTTCCCGATGCATTCGACTTGCACAAGAACTTCGTCGACAAGGTTGCATTGAAATGCAAGTGCGGCCATGCGATGAAACGGGACCCTGACATCATGGACGTCTGGTTCGACTCCGGCATATCTCCTTGGGCATCGTTAGGCTACCCGTTCATGAACAAGAGTGTCTTCGAGAAGCTCTGGGACGTCGACCTCGTTGACGAGAGCCAGGACCAGGTCCGCGCGTGGTTTAACACGCTGATGATATGCTCCTTCGCGACGTTCGGCAAGGAACCATACAGGACTGTATGCCTTAACGGCTGGACGCTGGACGAGAAGGGAGAGAAGATGTCCAAGTCCGTCGGCAACGTCACTGGCGCCGAGGAGGCGCACAAGGAACTGGGGGCGGACGCGCTGCGGCTATACATCGCGACGAGCACGGCGCCATGGGAGACGCAGAAGTTCAGCATCGCCGAGGCGAAGGAAGTGACGAAGGCGCTGAACGTGCTGTGGAACGCATACAACTTCTGCGTGACCTACTGCCCGCCAACGGCAAAGCCGGCGAAGCTGGCCATGGAGGACGGATGGCTGCTGTCGCGGACGGAGACGCTGACGAAAAGGACGGCAGAGAACCTGGAAAGTTTCAACTTCCACCTCGCCGCGCGCGACATCCTGTCCTTCGTCCTGGACGACGTCTCCAGGTGGTACATAAAGCTCATCCGTGACCGCACCTCTTCGGCTTCGCCCGACAGCGCAGCGGCCTCGTATGCATTGCGCACGGCGCTGTCCAGGACCGCGCAGCTGCTGGCTCCGCTGGCGCCGTTCATCGCTGAAACCGTCTGGCTGGGCCTCGGAAACAAGGGAAGCGTGCACCTATCAACGTGGCCGGACGCTGACAGGAAACGGACGGACGCCAAACTTGAAGAGCATATGGCCAAGGTCATGTCCGTCGTCGAGGCCATCAACGCAGTGCGGCAGGAGAAGGACATAAAGCTGAAGTGGCCCGTCGACGTTGCCACCGTTTTCCCGGAGAAGGGCGGCGAAGGCATAGCCCAGGCCATCAGCGCGTTGCAGGGCGTCATGTGCGCGATGGGCAACGTCAAGAAAGTGGACGTCATCCAGAGCACGCAGAAAAAACCTGCGGGCATGACCTCGTTCCAGGGCTTCTCCGCCTCGCTGGGCTCCGTCCTCTACGAGGAAGCGTTCATACGCGAGCTGGCGAGGCGCGTGCAGATGCTACGGAAGGAAGCGGGACTGGACGTGAAGCAGCGGATTGACCTTCAACTTCATACTGACGACAAGACGAAGCGCATAATCGAGCAGTTCAAGAAGGATTTGCTGAAGGGCGTCGGAGCGTCAAAGCTGTCGTTCGCCACGCCTAGGCAGAATAAGGGCTCGCTGGAGTTCGAAGGCAAGGCTGTGGCGATAGGGTTCGAGGTTGCTTAGAACCTTGCCTGGACTGATTCTGCAGAGTCGCTTCCAAAATGGCGCATATATTTCGAAACAAACGGCATTGGCCCTTATTCCTCAATCCTCGTGAAAAGCCATGACGCCAGCACCATGAACACCGCGGTGAACCCTGCCACGACGGCCAGGCACACGCCGAAACTGACATCAGACGTGCCGATGAGCAGGTCGCGCATGCCGTTCACGCCGTAGGTGAGAGGGTCTAGCATGGATATGGCCTTCAATGCGCCCGGCGCCGATGTCAGCGGGAACAGGGCGCCGCTCAGGAAGAACAGCGGCATTATGATGAAGTTCATTATCATCTGGAACCCGTGCATGTCCTCCATCACCGATGCGATGGCGACGCCGAACGCGACGAACATCAGCGATATGAGAAACATGAAACCAAGCAGCACCAACAGGTTCGCGAGATGCAGCCCGGCCCCCAGGAGCATAGCCACGCCGAGCATTATCACGGCCTGGACCACGGCCGTCGTCGCTCCGCCCAGGCATTTGCCTGCGACGATGGAGAGGCGGCTGACCGGGGCCACGAGCGTCTCGCGCAGGAAGCCGAACTGCCTGTCCATGAGCACGGTTATGCCCGAGAACATGGAACCGAACATCAGCACCATGCCCACGATGCCCGGGGCCATGAACTGGAGGTAGTTGGTGCCGCCGACGGGGACGATGCCGTTCAACCCCGTGCCGAGGATCGCCAGGAAGAAGAACGGCATTCCTAGACTGCCAATCACGCGGCTCTTCGAACGCCAGAAGCGGACAAGCTCGCGCTTCCACAGCGCGTAAATGCCTTGAAGTTCCGTGCTCATTCTCATGCATCTCCTTTCCGATTATCTCCTGCCGGCGCCCCATCCCTTGCGCCTCAGTCGCATGGCGTCCTTCGGGCTCGCCTCCTGCTCGCGGATAGTTCTGCCCGTGTAATGCAGGAAAACGTCGTCCAGCGACGGCTTGCGCAGGCTGACGGATTTCACGGACATCCCGGACTGCTCCGCCATACGAAGGAGCTTGGGTATCTTCTCCTCACCGCGCTCCACGCGGACGTCGAGGAAGCCGTCGTGCCTTACCACATGCTTCACCCAGTTTATCTTATTCAGCCTCTTCGTGCATTCTTCATGCCCGTCGCACTCCAGAGAGACGACGTCGCCGCCCAGCGCATTCTTCAGGCTGGACGGCGTGCCCAGCGCCATGATCTTGCCGCGGTCCATTATGGCGACGCGGCCGCAGACGGCGTCGGCCTCATCCATGTAGTGTGTGGTGAGTATGATCGTCACGTTCCGTTCCTTGTTAAGCTTCTTGATGTAGTCCCATATCCCCGCGCGCGTCTGCGGATCCAGTCCAACAGTCGGTTCGTCCAAGAAGAGGATCTTCGGCGTGTGGACGAGACCCCGCGCTATCTCCAGCCGGCGCTTCATGCCGCCTGAGAACGTCTTCACCAGAGAACGCAGATGCGACTCGAGCCCGACGAGGCGGACGACCTCCTCTATGCGCGCCTTCCGGTCGCGATTGGGCACGCCGAACATGGCGCAATGCATGTCCAGGTTTTCGAGCGCGGTGAGCTCGTCATCCAGGCTCGGGTCCTGGAAGACTATGCCTATGCTCTTGCGGACTGCATCGGGCTGCGCGGCCACGTCGAAGCCGTTCACCGTGGCCTTCCCTGCGCTGGGCTTGCGCATGGTGACGAGCATCGATATCATTGTCGTTTTGCCTGCGCCGTTCGGGCCTAGCAGGCCAAAGACTTCGCCTTCGGCTATGCCAAGGCTGACGGAATCGACGGCCTTGAGGCTGCCGTAGGATTTGCTGAGGCTTTCAACCATGATGGCGTTGCGGGCCTCGTTCCTGCGCCTAGCGATGACCATTACTAAAAAGACGCGGAACTTACTTTTAAGCTTTCCCCAGCATCCTTCTGGGAGCTTTCTGCCTTCCTGATGGGCGGCTGACGAGATGCGCCCTGCGGATGATGTATACGCCGGAATCGCCGTCCCATTTAACGTGCGCATCTTCCACTTCGACGCGCTTCCTGAAGAACGGCGCGTCCAGAACCGTGGTTTCGAGCTCACCACCCTCACCGGACGGGCTGATGCCGTGCTTCTTCTGAAGGGACTCCAGTTCCGTGACCGCTTCGTGGTCAATCCTTCTTCCGAGCCATTCACGGCCTAACGGATAAGCGAAGACGCCGGACACGATGGTCGTGAACCGCTCCTTCAGCGTCTCGCGCAGGACGCCGGCCTGGTCCATGCGCCACAGCGGATTGACGCATTCAAGCCCGGCAGCCTTGCAGACGCGCATGAAGCGGTCGTACTGGTACATTGACGCGACGCCTCCGGTGACGACGCCGTCAAGCCGGAACTTTGTTTTGGCTTCGGCGAGCGCGGTTTTCAAGTCCTGCAGCTCCTCTTCCTTTACGCCGGCCGTGGCCTTGACGATGATCGGAAGGTCCATGGCCTCGGCCTGCATCTTCGCCATGTGGATGTTCGGCGTGTGGAACATGTAGCTGTGCGGGTTCTCAGAGACCATCGTGATAAGGCAGACGACTTCATCGGAACGCATGGCCCTGCACAAAGCAAGGGTCGAATCCTTGCCGCCTGAGAAGAGGACGCCAAGCCTCATATTCATGCTTGGCGGAACCGCTAAAATATGGCCGTTGCCATCCCCTGAGCGGCTCACGCCTTCCCAAGCCATCGCAGCGTCTCAAGGATGCCCCATGCATAAATCACAGCCTCGAAGGCTCGTATGAGATCGCCTTTAGCCATGAAATGCGAAGCGTCGGAGATGTAGGCGTCCAGGTTCTTCAGCGCCACGTCCACGCCCTTTGCATTCGTTGGCGTCAGCGCCTTGCGTTCCTGCCGCAGCTTCAGCAGCCACTTTTCAGTCTGTCTCTTCAGCTCTGTCGACGTCGCATCCATTTTTCCACCTAAACGTGGCATCGAATAAATATTACCGCCCGAAGCTAATAATTTATCAGAGAGCCATGTATATCGTCTTCTTCGAGGAGATGGGGCAGGCCGAAGGCAGGGTGGGAGGCAAGGCCGCCAACCTGGGCAAGATGGTTGACATCGGCATGCCTGTGCCGCCAGGGTTCGTCGTGACTACGGAAGCGTACGAAGCCTTCGTCCGCGAAAACGGGCTGGAAGCGAAGATAGCCGCCGCCCTGACTGGACTATCCGAAGACGACACGAAGGCCATACGCCGCGTCTCGTCGGAGATACAGAACCTCGTGCTGAACTCAAGGATGCCTGACGACGTCGAGACGGCGATAAAGGAGGCGTACCAGGAGCTGTCTGTCGGCAGGGAGATAAAGCGGATGGGTGGAGTTGCATTGGACCTTGTCAAGGTGGGCCGCGAGGCATGGGTCGCCGTCCGCTCTTCAGCGACGGCCGAGGACATGGCCACGGCCAGCTTCGCAGGCCAGATGCGCACCATCCTTAACGTGCGCGGGCCGTCCCTGCCTTTGAACATAAAGAAATGCTGGGCGTCGCTCTACACCGGACGGGCTATGTTCTACAGGATGCACCACGGGATAGGTGCCGTCTCCATGGGCGTCGTGGTACAGAAGATGATTGACGCGGACAGGAGCGGCGTGATGTTCACCGTTGACCCGACTAACAACGACCATGCCCATATGCTTATAGAGGGGAGCTTCGGTCTCGGCGAGTCCGTCGTCTCGGGGCAGGTCACGCCCGACTTGTACACGTATGACAAAGAAGCCAGGCGCGTCGAGGGAGTGAAGATAGGCAAGAAGCTCTGGATGGAGCGGGTGGACAAGGTCAGCGGCGAGACCGTGCGCATGCGCATCCCCGATGACAAGGTGAATGCCCGCGTGCTGACGGACACGCAGATATCGAAGCTGGCGGAGCTGGGAAAGAAGCTGGAGGAGCATTTCAGGCGGCCCCAGGATATCGAATGGTCCGAGGAGCGCGGGCGGCTTTTCATACTGCAGACGAGGCCGATAACGACGCTCGGGATGGCGCAGCGCACCGGCGACGAGAAGGCGGAAGGCGACGTCGTGACGTCTGGACACAGGGCTTCCCCGGGCGTGGTGCGCGGCCGCGTCAGGATAGTCAGCAGCCTGGACGACCTGGAGAAGGTCGGGAAGGGGGACATCCTTGTGACGCGGATGACGAACCCGGACATGGTCCCCTACATGAAACGTGCCGGCGCAATCGTCACGGAAGAGGGCGGCGCCACGAGCCACGCAGCGATTGTCAGCCGCGAGCTGGGCATACCGTGCATCGTCGGCACGGGCGACGCGATGTCCAAGCTTTCCGACGGGATGGAAGTCATCGTCGACGCAACCAACGGAAACGTGCACAATCCCGCGGGACATGCAGCAGTCTCCAATGGAACTGCGGCAGAAACGGCTGTTCCAGCATTATTTACATCAGCGGAACAGGAGGCATCGAACGTTGCTCCCGTGGGCGCGACGCTCATGACCGCGACGCGCATAAAGGTGAACGTAGGCTTCGCTGACACTGCAGCAAAACTAGCCGCCGGGACGGACGGTGTCGGCCTGATCCGCGCTGAGCACATGCTCACGGAATCCGGGAAGCACCCGGCGTTCCTTGCCAAGGAGAATCCGGAAGAGTTGACGGCGCTGATCGAACGGAACCTCGAGACCATCGCCCGTGCGTTCCATCCGCGGCCCGTCTGGTACCGGACGCTTGACGCGCGCACGGACGAGTTCAGGAGGCTGCAGGGCGGCGAAGGCGAACCGCAAGAGGCGAATCCGATGCTCGGATGGCACGGCATACGCCGCTCCATCGAGCAGCCCGACGTCTTCAAATGCGAACTTGAAGCCATCCGGCGGCTGCGCGACAAGGAATTGAACAACATAGGAGTCATGCTCCCGTTCATATGCCGCGTCGAGGAGCTGCGCAAGGCCAAGGCGATGATAGCGTTCCCTGTCCCTGTCGGCATCATGATAGAGACGCCTGCCGCAGCGATGCAAATGGACGCGTTCTGCCGCGAGGGCATCGCGTTCGCCTCCTTTGGAACGAACGACCTGACGCAGCTGGCGCTGGGCGTTGACCGCAACAGCACGCACCTTTCCAGCATATACGACGAATCCAACCCGGGCGTCTTGGCGCTGATGCGCGAAGCGACGCGCGCGTGCAAAAAGACCGGCGTCGAAGTGTCCGTATGCGGCGAAGCCGCGAGCAATCCAGAGCTTGCGGGCCGCTTCGTGGAGATGGGCGTCGACTCCCTCTCCGTGGAGGGCGACGCCGTCGAAACGGTCCGCACGGCAGTCGCGCGCATGGAACGGAAGCTGCTGCTGGACAAGGCGAGAGGATTCTAGAGATAGCCTAACCACGGTGGTTTGAATGTGCCATTCTCGATGAATTTCTTGTATCCGCTCCTATAGAGCGCTCGCACTAAAGCGCTTGGCACAGCATACACCTCGTCTTCTTTTTCTACCAGATGGCATCTTTCCAGTTCATCTGCGATTTCTGGCTGTTCCGCACCGTCTCCTGCATGCTCTCCGTCAATGCAGCCCAGAAGGAACATGTTTTCACTTAATGTAAGTCTTGCTGGATAGGTGCAGACGACATCGCGCATTTTGCTTGCTATATTATATCTTAGGAAGTCTCTGTCTTCAGACCTGCCGCCTTGATAAAACATGGCTTCATCAACTCTTTGGAGCGCAGCCTCCACGGACTCTGCCGTCACTCTGCTGCCGTCTACTCCCTCGAAGACAGCCAATGCCCCCAGAATGCACTGTTCGTAAGGATGGCATGTGCTTCTGAATACCATCTCCAGGGCTTCATCTGTGAACGTCAGCTTGGAGTTATGCGCCTGCATATTAATGTGGATCATCGCCTCCATCTGCTCCCGCGTCATACTCGGCATATAGTGTACCTGGAAATTGCTCAGCAGTCCAAGCTGTTCCTGAAGCTTTCTGCTTTTGTGCAATCTTGCGACTATTCTACGGTTGTGGGTGCTCTCTGAATTGAGATAAGCCAGCGCAAAGTCTCCCAAGCCCGTGGCCTCATCTATTTCTACAAGATATTCAGACTCTCCCAACGCTCTTATGGGCGTTCTTTGACCCAAAGCAAGACCTGCATATTTTGCCACGTCTATGAGTGCTCTGTCAAGCACTAGTTTTTGCTCGGCTTCGTCACCTTCTCTGTAACACTCAAATCCCGTATCTATATTGAGAACTCTTGCCTTTCCTTCCAAAGATATAAATAAACTCGTGGTCCCAGTCTTCGGGAGGCCCGCCAAAACCACGGGCGCTGTCTCCAGTTTATCAAGGACCTTTTGCGCTTCTTCATCCCATATATAGTTTTTCATGGGGCCCGGTTGAAGCAGCCCCCAAATTGCGCGTTCTGCCTCGTCCATTGTTTCACCTACGTATCGATTGATTCACCTATTCAGTGTGTTAACCGAAAGCTTTATAAATCTGTCACTCAATAGTAGTGCATGAAATTGGCGAAATTCGCCGGGATGGCGGGTTTTCTCGCAGCCGCGCTGATCGCGCTCATGGCTTTTTCAACGGCGCCCGTGGCTGCAACGTGCGCGTCTGGCAGCGGCGTTGACGTGTATGGGCTGGACGTCCATGGCAGCGTCATCTCCGCCTACGTCAAGAACACCGGGACCTGCGACAAGCCCATATATTATACATTATATATAGACGGCGGCGTCGTAGCAACCGGCGACTTCACGCTCGCTTCAGGCTCCCTGAAATATTTCGAGAAGAACTACAACTTCGGATACGGAAGCTATGAAGTGAAACTGACGGTCACGGACCGGTGCAGTTCCGATTTCGATCGCATCGAGCACATCGTTCTCGAACAACCCAAATGCGGCAGCTCGTGCGACTGCGCCACATGCGGCAATGCATGCGCAGGCTGCAGCCATGTCAGCTGCACGGACGGCTGGAAGGACGAATACCGCTGCGCCGACGGCTGGACGCAGAGGAAATACGTGGACGGCAACTGCGAGATAAAATGGTACAACATCAAGGCCGCGAATTGCGATTCATGCTCATGCAACAGCGCAGGCTGCAACTGCGACAGCGGCTGCAGCGGATGCGCGGCTGGGACATGCGCAGGCGGATGCAACAACTGCAATGGCTGCAACACGTGGCAGGACGGCTGGCTTGACAACTACCGCTGCTCCGGCAGCGAAGTCCAGCGATGGTTCGTTTCCGGCGGCATCGGCGGCTGGAAAGACTGGACGTCCTGCGCGAACGGCTGCAAGGATGGCAAATGCATGGACGCCTGCGGCGTGGACATAACGGCCATGAACTTCAAGGACCGCATCGTCCAGGGCGAGCGCACGGACATAACCGTCAATGCCAGGAACCTCGCTGACGACGACCAGATAATCTCCCTTGCGCTTTACGTGGACGGCGCCAGGAAGGATTCATACTCCGCATGGGTGGACGCAGGAAGCACGCTCATCAAGGACTTCTTCCTCTACCCGGACAGAACTGCGACGATACGGATTGAGGCAAGCTCTACGTGCGGTGGGAACGACTTCGCCTCGTCAACGCTTAACGTCATCCAGAAGACGACGGAAGAGGCGTACACACCAACGGATGCGGCCGTTCCTGTAACGGCTGAAGAGACGTCCGTGTACATCTATCCCGATTCCATGGACCTGGAGCTGGGCAGCAGCAAGGTCATTGCGATAGACATAAAATCAAAGCGCACGCAGGACTTCACCATCGACGTGAGCGGCGTGCCTGACTCGTGGCTGAGCTACGACAAGCGCGCCGGCGTCAGCGCCGGCGGCAAGAAAACGGCTTACGTTTACGTCACAGGCAAGGAGCTGGGCATGAAAAGCCTGGTCGTAACGGTGAAAGCGGCGGGAGAGAACGTGGCGTTCAAGCAGAACGTCGCATTGTTCGTTGCCAAGAACGTCAATGTCATCCGCGTTGACTGGACCGGCGATTTCGTCGCAGGCGCGGTCGCGCTCGTGACGAGCGCATGGTTCCTGCTCGCCATCGTGGTGATAATTCTCATCATAGTCATCGCGTGCGGCGCATACAACCTGAAATACTACGAATACTGAAGGCAGAGCACTCTCATTGTAGTGCATGTAGGCTGAATGCGTTTTTTTGAGTTCCAGCCTAATGCCTTTAGTCCAGACTATAGGCCTCCCAAAGACGGCATAGAGCAGTACGATAACGCTACAGATGTGCGGCGCGGCCGCTTTTGCTTGGAAGCCGCTGGCTTTCTCAACTGCCTGGAAGCACCTTTTATTATCAAAAATGGGCATATTATAATTGTATATGGCTCCCCGCCGCATGAGCGCTCCTGCAGCTTTAACAATGTTCGTTGTTTTATCGGTTCTTCCAACGACCTACGCGATAGGCGGCGAAACCGTGTGCGGAGTCCAGTTCACGAATGATGCGCACACATTCAGCGACTCCTCCGGACGGGAAATCCTGGCTGTCGACAGCACAGGCAACGTCTACGTGGGGGCGCTCAGCGTTTTAACTTCGGCTGTGCCGCCGCCGGACGCCACGGCCGGACTGGCGGTCAAGTCAGGCGCCTCCGCAAAATGGTTCTTCAACTACACTAATGCTTACGTCGCCGGCGCGGTGCTGCAGCGGGCGCAGGCAATGCCCGCAGCCCAGGGCGGGGACACAGCATTCAAGTCCGCTGCTGGCGCACTGCTTGCGCTGCTGCAGGGATCTTCAGGCAACATCACGGCAGCCGGATACGTCGTTGCAGATGGCGGAAGGGCCAACTGCCCAGCTAACGAGGCCTTCTGCAAGAGCGGCAACATCTTCCTCAGGCAGTGGCTGTGCAGCGTGACCGAAACTTCAAAAGGCACCTGCAACCCACAAGAGGCGTTAAAGCAGACGTGCCTTGTGACGTGCACGGACCACGACAAGGGCAGCGGCACTCTGCCTGGGTTCATCTACCTGACGAAACTGTGCACTTCCGAAACGGCATGCCCCACGGAGCAGGTCAACGACTCCTGCATGGGCAAGGTGCTGCTCAACAGGACCTGCGACGCCAACGGCAATGGCGCATACACCCAGTACGACTGCAGCAGGGATGACGGATGCCAGGGCGACCTGCAAGTCTCATACTCGTGCAGCGACGGCGCATGCGCCGTCCAAAGCTCTGTTGACTGCTCGAAACAGGGTGGTATCACGGGCACGTGCAAATGCTACTGCGGGTCGCACAACATTACCGAGAGCCTGGCAAATGGCAACACCTGCGCGGACCGCATAGACAACGACTGCAACGGCCTGGCGGACGACCAGGATCCCGGATGCTGCCCGACCGACAACGCTTGCACTCAGGAAGGGGCCACGGACTGCAACGGGGCCATGATGAGGACGTGCCAGAAGATGCCAAACCGCCCGTGCCTGCAGTGGTCTGGCTGGCATGACTGCTCCAAGGAATGCGCCGTTGGTTACTGCCAATGCGGCGGATATGGCGTGGCGGAGAGCCCGGCCACGAACTGCGACGATGGCAAGGACAACGACTGCAACGGCGCAGCGGACTACGACGGCGGGGGCATAACGGCCAAAGGCGATTCAGGATGCCCCGTGAGCATGAGCACCATAGCTGTGGCTGGCAGCAACGCATGCCCGAAAGAGAACAGCAACATCGAGATCCAGTGCACACCGAGCGTTGCCAAGGAGCAGTGCGTCAATGCTTCCATTGGGGGGACGGCATGCACGTCAAAGGGCCTGTCCGGCGACAGCGTTCTGTTCAACTGTGCGGTTGGAACGAGCAACACCCAGACATGCGGCTCCGGTGTGAATTACTACACGGCAGCATGCTCCATAGACACCTCCAAGTGCGCCAAGAGCGGCGATGACCAGACTGCGAAGATATACTCCATGCCCGGCGCATGTGACCAGTACAGCCAACAGACTTGCGCAGCTGGCGGATGCGAATGGTGCCCGCGGTGCGCAAACAACAAATGGAGCGGCCGTGGCGGGGACATCTGCGTGGACCGCGGAACGTGCACCATGTCGTGCGCCACCAACCAGTGCGGGGCCGTATGCCAGGGCACGGACACCAACTATCAGTGCTCGGTCGACACTTCCATAAAGTACAAATGCAACACTGCCACCTGCGCTTTCGTGCAGGACTCAACGGAAGACTGCAACGGCCGCGAGACCGGAACGGAATGCTCGGACGTATGCGACCCGTCGAGGGGCAACATATATAAAAGATGCAACGACTGGACATGTGTGCTGCCCGCCGGCCAATGCGGCAAACCCGGGAACACCGTCTACAAGGACCTGGTCCAGACGTGCCCTGATACCTGCTCTGAGACGGACGGCGGCAATAACAAATATGTGGCAGGGACCACCATTGACAAAGACCCCTGCAGATCCGACTGGCCGTGCGTTACCGCAACCCGCCCGGACAGCTGCGTGAACGCCAGCACCGTCAGGGAGTGGTACTGCGTCGACAACAAAAACGCAGATTATAAGGACATCGACTGCGGCCAAGGCTACGTATGCAAGGATGACGGCCAGGGCGGCTACTGCTACCACTGCGACAGCGACGGCGACGGCTATTGCCCGGCGCCTTACGGCAATGACTGCAACGACAACAACGCCAACATACATCCAGGCGCGACGGAAATCTGCAACGGCATCGACGACGACTGCGATGGCGCCACTGACGAAGAAAACGCCCAGGGATGCATAACATATTACTACGATGGCGATGGCGATACATACGGAACGACCAGTTCCAAATGCCTGTGCGCGGCGTCGGGGATGTACAGGACGACAAGGGCCGGCGACTGTGACGACAGCCGCACAGACGTGTGCCCCAGCGCCACGACATGCCCTGAAAAATGCGACAATGTGGACCATGACTGTGACGGCAACAAATACAACGGCTTCACGCAGGACAACTGCCAGGCATACTGCGAAAGCGCCGGCCACGTGTGGGGAGCGTCAGCCACGGGCTCGTACACCAAGTGCTGCGGCAACGACGGCGTCTTCGACACATGGTGCTCCGGCTCAAGCTCCTGCGTCTCCGGCAGCTGGCACGCCAACCATTGCGGCGACGGAGTCTGCAACTGTGACGAGTCCTGCAGCAGCTGCTCGCAGGATTGCGGAAGCTGCTGTTCGTGCACAATTACATGCCGGGGAAGTGATCCATGCAACTGCCCACCTCGAGGAGCGCATTATCAAACATGCACAAAAACCTGCAATCCGGCGGGTTGTCCGTGCGACTCGGTTCAGGGGTGTGAACCTGGTTCTGAGTGCATCTGGGCTACAAAGTGCTCATAAAAAGGCAATCGTGGGCAACATGACCGGACGTGGCCGCGTGCCGCAGAAATGCACGCTGACTGTCCTGCTCTGCGCCTACGGATGGATTGCGCCTGCATCACGGCCACGCAATACAAAAGTAATACATCTGTAATGCGTTTTCTGGAACGTTCCACGAAAAACCGGCTTCCTGCGCCCCGTGACCGATAATAATAAATACCTTACTCATAAGTAGCATATATGAATTTCAAGGCGTCCGCTTTGATGGCGATGATTGTTTCAATTGCGCTGCTGTCTATAAGCTCCGCTTTTGCCGTTGCTGCGCCGTTCGACGTCCAGCTGAAGGCAGCGCAGGAGATATCGACGTGCCCGACCATCACGGAAGATGCGCCGCCGCTAAACATGGACGACATACCCGTCTTCATAGCGAACTACAACCAATACCCGGACACTTTCATGCTCACGCTGGAACTGCCGGCAGGGTGGCAGGGGTTCGTTGACCCGGACTTCATCGTCGACGCCGGCAAGACGAAGCAGCTGGATCCCATTTGGATAACCGTCCCTGACGTGACGCCAGGCGTCTATGACGTGGCGCTCAAAGCGCGCTCCGGGCAGAGCGGCACTGATATAAGAACGCCGTTCAAGATCCGCGTCCTCGCCTGCCATTCTTTGCAGCTGGACGCCGTCGAAGCTTACAAAGAGGTGTGCACCGAGGAGCCTGAAAAGGCAATGGCGCAGATACGCATATCGAACAAAGGGACTGCGTCTGAGACGCTGGCGCTTTCCGTATACCAATCCGGACTGCCGATAAACTGGGCATCTGGCGCGCCCAGCATAACCGTCCCTTCAGGCAGCCAGACGCTTGTCAACTTCACGTTCGCCCCGCCTTCGGGCCTTTCAGGCGAGCAGAGGTTCACGATAAAGGCCAAATCCATGACGTCGTATGCTGAAGCCTCAGCGGACGTCAGGCTTTCCTTCAAAGACTGCTACTCCTTCAAGGTTGAGATGCAGCCGCAGGAGGCAACGGTATGCCCGGCCGAGACGGCCGATTTCAAGCTGACGGTAACCAACAACGGCCAAGCTGACACGTTCTCCATAACCGTCCCGTCATGGATCCAGGCCGACAAGACCGTAGCATTGGACAGCAACGAGAAGAAGGAGATAAAGCTGACGGCCATGCAGAGCGACAAAGGCAGGCACACGTTCGACGCCAAGGTCGCCTCTGCGAAAAGCGCCTCGATCGCGGTTTCAGGCGCCCTCAATGTTCAGGAATGCCGCGGCCTCGCAATCGTCGTGACGCCCGAAAATGCAACGGTATGCTCCGGAAACAAGGCCGCGTTCAAGGTCATGATAAAGAACACGGGAAGCGTCGAAGAAAGCGTGGACATCCTGTCGGACATGGGCGTGCTCGAGACCTCAAAGCTGACGATAGCCGCGAAGGATGTCAAGACCATCGACCTCGTGGTGGACACGAAGAACTTCACCGGCAAAAAGGCCGTGACAGTCGCTGCGAAGAGCGGCGCAGCTGTCGACAGCGCGATGGCGGAGATAACCTCTGAGAACTGCTACTCTTCAACGCTGGATGCCGTTCCGTCTGCGGTCAAACTGTGCGCATGCGAAAGCGCAAGCATAATGCTCACCGTAGCGAACACGGGCAAGCTCAGCGACACGTACACGCTCTCCATGGCCGGAACGGCCAAGGACGTCACAGTCGAGGCCGGGAAGACGGCCACGATCAACATGACCATACAGGCCCCGTGCAACGCTTCTTCATCGTTCACGGCAACGGCAACAGCCAAGTCACAGAGGACGAGCGCGCAGAAGGACATCGCAGTCACCATAGACAAGGCCGAAGACTGCTACGCCATACTGCTCTTTGACGGGAATTACGTTGAAGTTCGGACGGCGAAGTCCTTTGCGATGCCGGTCCACATAAAGAACGCCGGCAAGCGCGCTGACACGTTCACGTTCACGCTCGCAGGGCCTGCATGGACATACCTGCAGCCCACCTCGCTGACGCTGGCGCCTGGAACGAACGACTCCGTTTACATATACATATCGCCCCCGTTCAACGTCGCCAACGGCGTCTATGAAGCCACGATAAAGGCCAAGTCGGCCCACACCGAGGCGACGCACAAGGTGTCGATAAACGTCACAGGCGGCACAGCGACTGCCGCGAACGTGACGACTGCGCCGACAACGAACGTGACGGCAACGAACGCCACGGGCAACGCAACGAAGCCTGCGGCTGGGAATGAAACGAAGCCTGCAACCAACGCAACGGGCAACGTGACCAAACCCGCGTCCAACGTGACAGCCAACGAGACCAAGCCTGCGGCCAACGTGACGTCCAACGCGAGCGGCGGGACCAACGTGACCATGGGAAGCGGCGGCGTCGTGCTCAACGCTACAGTCAACGAGAGCGAGTTGCCGACGGCAAAGGTCATCCAGCTGGAAAAGACGACACGCCTTATCATAGTCGCAATCATCGTCATCGCAGTCATACTGATACTTCTATTCCGCTTCATGACGCTGGTGAAGTGATTACGGACGGAACGGATCTTTACGATGAAATCCTTCTGAGGCCGAGTGTTCTCGACCAGTTCACTGTGCCATATAGCGCGGAGGGGCTGGCCATGTTGACACCCCTGGGTTTGCTCCACACAGACCGCCTGCGGACCCGCGTGCACCAACTGAAATCTCCGAAATACCAGAACGTCCTTCTTCCGGAACGTGCGTCCGTGGAGGCGCTCGCCGGGCTGCCGCCCGGGAAAAGGTTCAACGCGACTGCGAGGTGGTGGCACAGCCTCTTTGACGCCGTCGAACGCTTCGGCATAGAAAACGCGCCGTCTGGCGCCGGCAGAATGGAGTTCGCCAAAGGCGTCTACGTCTGCCTTGGAGAGCATGCGCTGCTTGACGGGCGCGCGGCGGTCTGCGGCGATGCGCCTGGCATCTTCAGCCGCGGGTGGGTAGAGAAGCTGGAACGCGGAAGGGAACGTGGCTGGGATTACTGGCTGTCGCAATACTCGGCATGCGGATGCGAAAGCCCCGCAAGGGCGCAATTTTACAAGGACAACAGAGAGAAACTTGAATCTTGGTACAACGAAAACAGCGGACTGTGCATTGACGGCTTTGCCGAAAGACTGGGGATAGGCATCCGCTGATTCGTTTTTAAGCACGCGGGCCATTATTAGCTATGGTCGAGCAGTTCTCCAAGGTCGATGCCGGCGTGACGCCGGAGGCGCAGGAGGGCGGCGAGGACGTCGTCCGCGTCCGCCTGCCGCGCGGCAGGCAGGTCATCGGCCTGATTGAGGAGCTGCTTGGAGCGAGCCGCTTCCATGTGAAATGCGCTGACAAGCGCACGCGCATGTGCAGGATACCGGGCAAGTTCCGCAAGCGCATCCGCCTGCAGATCGGGGACGCGGTGCTCATTGAGCCGTGGGATATCGAGCCTGAGACTAAGGGTGACATCGTCTGGATCTACAACAAGACCCATGCGTCGTGGCTCAGGAAGAGGGGAATGGTCTGATTCTTTTCCGCTCATTACGAGGGGCGGAACCTATTTTCCATCCCGCGAAGGCGTTGTTTTAACACTGCAGCAGACGCTTTCAGATCTGGGTCCGTCTCTGCGCCGGCTTCGAGGTTGCTTTTCAGCGTTCCAAAATCGTATCCGCTATCTGCAACTATTAGCTGGCCAGTCTCTACCAACGCCTTTGAAGCCCGGAATCGTGGAAAGACGCTGGCGGTGCCGTATGCCAGCCTCTCCAACCCGTCGAAAATGTCCCAGTGCAGCGACGGCCTGTACAGTTCCTCTTCAAAAATTGCTGCGGCAAGCGTCGCGCCGTAATCTTGAATGTCGCCGTCCTCACTGGTAAGGTAGCCTGCAACCAGCGCCCTGGAGGCGTCATCCGTCCCGGCATTCCTGATGAGGCGGCTGATTCCCGGCACAATCTTGGCATCTACCGCATCCCACTCTGCGGCGTCGCCTCCCGCTGCCAATTCCTTGCCGGCTTCCATCATTCCGGAGAGCGCGCTTTTGTAATTCATATTTTTACTACTTATTGGTTATTTATAAATGTGCATGATTGGGCCCGTGAATGAAGCGGCGCTCCCGCGAAAGCTTTTCAATCCGCCACCCAACGCATTGCCATGCAGCGTATCATCGCAGCCGTTGTAGTCCGACAGGACGGCCGCGTGCTGCTTCTGAAGCGAAGCCTGGCAAGGAAGAGCTTCCCAGGAAAATGGAATTTCGTCTCCGGCGTCATCGAAGATGAGACGCCGCGCGAATGCGCGCTGCGCGAGGTGAGAGAGGAGCTGGGCACTGGCTTCAAGACGAAGCTCGTCCGCGAAGGCGTGCCGCTCACTGATACGCAGCCTGAGGGCTCATGGGAGGTCCATCCGTTCCTGTTCGCCCATATCTCGGGAGAACCGAGGCTGGATGGCGAGCATACGGAATTCTTATGGACTGAAAAAGAAAAGGTGGCCGGCATGGACACCGTGCCCAACATCACCGAAGACCTGAAGCGCCTCGGCCTCCTGCCAGCTTCCAGGCGCCGGCGCGAAAATATATAAGCCGGCCTTCCATGAACTAAAGCAAAGGGGGTTTTTCTTCATGCCAAAAAATAAAGAGTGCGAATGCGGCAAGGACCAGTTCGTCGGCATCGGGGCGTCGCTCGGAGGCATACTGCTCGTCATGGTGCTGTTCCTCGCGCTGTTCGCGCAGTCGCAGGTCTGGGTTGCCGTGCCAATAGCGATGTGCTTCACGTTCATGGCCATCGCGCTGGGCTACTTCGCGAGCAAAAGATGCTAGAGGGCTGCTGGATTTTCCGTCCGGGCGCTATTTCAGGGCATAGCCCAGCGACAGCACGAGCTTCAGCGGGTGGAAGAACGTCGTTTTCTGCAGCAGCTGCTCAGACATCGAGGGGTTAAGGAACCTCGCCCGCTCTATCACGTCTATCAGATACGAGGACTCCGGATTGCGGACCTCGTGCCCGGTCACAAGCATCCGTTCCCCTGACGCCCAAAGCACCAGCGACTTCAGCAGCGCGGCATATTCTTCCCTGTCGCCGGCGCTCACCAGGTCGGACGGAGGCAGCCACACGGTCCTGCCGGTGCCCAGGTAGGCCTTGTCCCTGACTATCGCGGCGGGCGCTTCCGGAGACGTGTCCCTTACGTGCATGACAACCCGCTCCATGTCACGGACCCCATTGTCGTGAGTCGGCGCCACTTTTTCCTCTTCGTCGCCGCCCTTCAGGAAATTGGAGAATACAAAGCTGCTGTTGATGAAGTCGTCCAATTCGGAAGGGTTGCCGCTCATGTCCGTGTCGTTCGGTATGGCCAGGAAGTACTTCAGGATGTTGTAGTACCTGCTTTCGGGTGTGACGTTGAAAGCTATCTTGTGCGTGGGAGTCCCGGGGTTCTGCGTCTGGTCCGAATCAGGCTCGATGCCGAAGACGTTCAGTTGGGCATCATCCATGTTGAGCAGCGTCCTGTCCATGTGCCTGAGCTCTATGATCCCGCGCCCCGTGCTCAGGTATTTCTGCATCAGGTTCTGGTAGCCTTCCAGTACGTCAGGCTCCGAGCCTATGACTATGACGTCGTAAACGAGCGGGAAGTCCGGATGCTCCTGGTCCACGCGCTCGAGGCTTATCTTGTACTCCATGCCGTTCAGCATGAACGGATGGTCCGCCAGCATCGCGCTGTAGGCGGAGAACTCGCTGCCGGTGCACAAGCAGCCGACCCAGAGCGACGGCGGAGCAAGGTTCTGTATCTCCATCTCGTAGATGATGTTGGTGGTCCCCAGCAGGCGGGCCAGCTGGCCTTCAACGGACGATGTCTCGGTCCATTTGACGCCCGTGGCTTTCATGGAGTGCAGGATGTCCTCGGACAGCGCCTTGAGCTGCGCCCTTTCCCACGCGCTCTGCGAGGGGGCGTTCCTGAAGAACTGGCTTATGACGACGATGACGAGGAGGCTGATTATGACGATCTCTATGACGTGCATGAAGCCTCTCATCAGGTCACCTGCTGTATATTTGACCGACGCCATAATATTTTGCGGCGCCGGCGCGAGGGCGTATTTTAAGCCGGGATACAACGATGACGCATGGCCACTGCCAACGGCGGCGCAGCGGACATAGAGAAGGATATACTTTCATCGTTCGCCGGCGTCGCGCGGTCGCTCGGATATTCGTCAGTCCATGGGAAGATGATAGGCGTCCTGCTCATGCGGCGGAAGGCGCTGAGCCTCGAAGAGCTGGCGAAGGAGACGGGATACTCGACGGGCATGGTGTCGCTCTCTCTGGACTTGCTGGAGATGCTGGGCGCAGTGCGCAAGTTCAGGCGGCAGGGCGACCGGCGGCTGCACGTAGAGCTGCGCGGCGGCCTGCTGGAATGCCTGAAAAAAGCCATAATAGTAAAGGCCCGCAAGTCCGTCTCCAACTCGCTGGAGCAGTTCCGATGCTACAGAAAGCGGCTGGAAGCGCTGCCGGCCGCGGAGAAAGCCAGGGCGGCGTCCGTGAGTCAGGCCGTGGACCTGCTCGAAAAGGAGATAAAAAGGCTCGACGGCTACATCACGCTGCTGGAGACGGCGTGATTTCCAAGTAATCCTTGCCTATCTTGTCACGGCTTGTTGGCTGGGGTTCGACGGAATCGAACAGCGGCATTCCATGCTCCCTGGCGAATTGCTCGAACGTCGTCCTTGCCGTTCTCTCGTCGGCTGCATCAGTATAAAGGGTTCTGTCTTCATGCTTGAGGTCCACTGGCCGCTGTTCCGCCGTCCATCTAATTCCCAATGCGGTATACAGCGACATATGAATTCATTGTGCGCAAGCTTTTTAAGACTTCGCGACTAGGGAGCCTAGGAACATTTAAATACGGTGCCGCCATTAATTATCATCCGGATGCTGATGCTATGATCATACCGATACGCTGCATGTCCTGCGGGAAGCCCGTCGGCCACCTCTGGGAGAAGTACAATGCCGAGGTCGCGAAAGGGAAGAAGCCTGGCGACGTGATGGACGCGCTCGGGATGGAGCGGTATTGCTGCAGGGCGCTGTTCCTGGGGCACGTGGACATGGTCGAACGGATAGCGCCGTTCAGAAAGTAGCGCCTGCTTTTTGCTCATACGGTTATAGCGCCCTCAGTAGGGTGCAGTCAGGATATACTTCAACGAAATGCGACGCTGCCTTGCCGAAGGCTTCGCACTGGTTGGCCGGGTCGTTGTCCGCGGCCGTTCTAGGGCTGTGCGCGATGTCGCAGACCCAGCCCTGCGGCATCGCCGCATCCGTGAGGCACGGACCTTTTTCTAGTGCCGTCCCGGCCGCGGCAGCGACTTTGCATGCGCTCATGCAGGCTGACGCGGCCCTCTCCGGCTCGCTTGTCGTGCTTCCGTCCGATTGCGACACGCACCCGGACAGGACGGCCATGCCAAGAAGCAGCGCCATGAAACTTGCCAGCCGCATCATTTCATTCCCCGTCAGAAATCTATCACGTTTCCTGTCGGGACCTTGCAGCCCGGCGAAACCAGGTACGCTATCTTCCGTGCGATATCCTCCGGCTTCAGCTCAGGCTTGTCCGGCAGCCCGAGTGAATGGTACATCTTCGTGTCGACGCTCCGAGGGCATACGGCGTAGACGCGCACGCCGTCGTCTGCCACTTCCTCCGCCAGCGATTCTGTGAACCCGATGACGCCGAACTTAGAAGCCGAGTAAGCGGCCATGCCGGGGATGCCATGCCTGCCGACCATGGGCGAAACGTTGACGATGACGCCGCTTTCCTGCTCGATCATGTGGGAAAGCACCGCATGGGTGAAGAGGAACGTGCCGCTCAGGTTCGTCCTGATGACGCGGTTCCACTCCTTCTCCGTCGTGCTTTCGAGCGGCTTCATGAGCGCGATGCCTGCGTTGTTCATCAGGATGTCGACGCGCTTGAAGCGGCGCATGGCGCGGGAGACGACGCGGAGGATGTCTTTCTTCTCCGTGACATCCGCCTCCACGGGCATGCATTGGACGCCGCGGACGCCAAGCTTCTGCACAGCCGCGGCCGTCTCGTTCAGCTCTGGAACTGTCCGCGAGCAGACGACTGCGTTGCAGCCGTCGGCGGCAAGCGCCAGCGCAGTCGCGCGGCCTATGCCGCGGCCGCCATCTGTTATTATCGCGCACATCCCATCAAGCTTAAGCATGGAACACCTGCAGCTTCCCCGGTGCTGAACGTTGCCTGGGCAGCAGCTCACTCCGTTATCTTCAGCGCCTTCCTGAGCCTCGCCTCGTCGAAGCCGACGATTATCTCCTTTCCCACCTCGATGACGGGGACGCCCATCTGGCCCGACTTCTCCATCATCGCGCGGGCCTGCTCCTCGTCGTCCGCCACGTTTATGTCCTCGAAGGCCACCTTGTGGTCGGAGAGGAACTGCTTGGCGACGTGGCACCACGGGCATACTGGCGTCGAGTAGACTTTCACCGCGGGTTTGGCCATGATTATGATTCCTTTGGACGGTATAAATAGCTGCTTTGCTGCCGATTGCTTCGGATGCGGATTTAAAACTTGAAACGAACGCCTTCCCATGAAGAGGCGCGTCGGATTCATGTGCGAAGATGCCGTAAGGGACAGGAACATATACACGACTCGCGCTATTCTGAAAGCCTACACAGATACGGAAACGCTCTCTGCCAACGGATTCCCGGACTCCACCTCATTCTCTGTTGACCGATTAGTCTCCGGGCTGGAACGGCGCGGCTGGAAATATGACGGGGTGCAGCGAGATGCAAGAAGGCCCATGACAGGCTATGACACCGGGTTTAAACCCTATACAGAAACCATTCCGGAACTGGACGGATACACGGGCGACAAGATGAGTGACGCGACGAGGACCGCCCAGAATGCGGAAAAGCGCATCAAGAACGTTTGCTCTTCCAATAGGTTTGTTCTTATAATGTTCGGCAGCGGTATTCACGGAGCCGTGTTGACCCAGGAGCTGTATGAGGCCGGATGGGATTGGGGTTATCCTCTTGGCGTCTGAGTTGCACGTCAAGGCCTACAGCTTTCCGCACGTTTTCGCCGCTTTCTTCCGCAGCTTCAGGGCTATGCAAATGCCTATGAACGCCAGTATGATTACGGCCAGGTAGTCGGCCGCCTGCGACAGCGGCAGCGATTCGAAGGCCTCGCCCAGGAAGAAGCCGAGCGACGCCAGGAAGGCGTTCCAGAGCAGCGACCCGGCCGTGGTGTAGGCCAGGAACCGGCCCAATCCCATCTTCGACAGGCCTGCCGGCACGGATACGAGCTCCCGGACGCCCGGCGCCATGCGGCCGAAGAATATGGCCTTGCTGCCGTGCCTGGCGAACCACCGCTCGGCTGCGGCGACGCTTCCGTCGCTTATGAGCATGTAGCGGCCATACTTCAGAAGCACGGTCCTGCCCAGGACGCGCGAGACGGCGTATATAACCGTGGCCCCGAGCACAGCGCCTGCCGTCGCCGCCGCCAGGACCGCTGCGAAGCCGGCGTAACCCAGCGCATTCATTGAAACGAAATAACCGAGCAGCGGCAGCACGACTTCGCTGGGCACAGGAGGGAACACGGTCTCCACGAACATGGCGGCGAACGCCCCCAAGTAAAGGTTGGCGGAGATGAAGACGTTGATGTAGCCCATGAGCGCAGAAGTCGCGACTTCGAGGACCATACAAGAAATGGGCGCGTCCGCTTAAAACTTTATGCGATTTTGCGGTTCCCATGAATAGTGCTGGCGGTGATTTCCGTAATGTTGGCGTACTTCGAAAACGCCGGAAAGATTTAAATGCCTTCCCGCCAAATATTTTTATGGAAGATTACGCCGGAAGGGAGCAGCACTTCGCGCCGAAAGACAGGGCTTCCAGCGATGCAGCCACTTTTCTTGAGAGAACGCCATTCACCTATGCCGGCACTGTTGTGAATCCGGACGGTTGCTATGCCGACCGCTACAGGACTCCTCCAACGAAAAGAGGCAGGGAACTGGCAGACCCCCTTTCGATCAGCGGGCAGCCGGCGGTCCCGGGCATGACTTACACTCTGGAGATAACCGAGCAACCGGTGCCAAAAGCCAGGTTCAGTATAACGCTCGACGTTTCTCCGGAGGGAAAGCAAGCCGGAAACCACGGATGCAAATGCTTCGGGTATCCGCCAGAGAAGGTCATCGAATTTCTGGGGGAGCTTTCCGCGGGCATAATGCCCCTTTTCGAAGAGGTTGGAACCGCGCCGTCTTGAATTCAGCAGAAGTTCTCCGTTATGTACACCTTGTAGTCGGAAGCGACGGCGACGCCAATGCCTTCGCTTTCCCAATGCGGCTCCAGGATGTTCTTCCTGTGGCCCGGACTCTCCATCCAACCGGCCACGATGGACTGGGCGATGCTTTCCATCGGCGTCCAGTCGTACTCCACGGACTGGACGGTGCCATGGACTTCCGTGTACGTGGCAGTGGAGAAGAGGCTGTTCCTGAAAAGGTTCTCGCCGCCCATGTAGACGTATCCGCCGGCCTCGACGCTGCATTCGAAGCCTGCGGCTGCATACCGGTCCGAGAAGCCGGCGCCTTCGGGGCTGTAGTGGCTGAAGAACGAGCGGGAAGCCATGTCCTTGCTGTATGCGAGGGCGATGGACGAGAGCGCACCGTTCCATTCCACGACATCAAGGCCTTGCTTCCGGCGCTCTTCGTTGATGAGACCATGGACCTGGCGCTCAAGCGCGCAGGCGTCGAAGGCGGGCGCGCCTTCAGCTGAGGCGTCCAATGCAGCGGGTTCGCGGCCCGGGCATGACGTTCCTATCGCTTCTGCGCTTTTTCCATCCAGCGGCGTCTCCGTGCCTGCTTCCGTTCCATTTTTTGATGCAACGCTCTGGCCGCCGCCTGCCGGCTCCGGAGGCTGCACGCATCCCAGGAAAGCCATGGTCAGCATCAGCGCCGCAACGGCTGGAACCGCTCTTCTCGCAGGCATATCTTCCCTCCGTAATAATAAAAGGGCCGCCCATAGATAGCTTTATAAAACTTCCTTTCAACAAGTAATGACTTAGATGTGACGAAATTCGATTGGACTGAAGCAACGAGAAAAGCTTATAAATATGGAGCGCATAAAAGCTGATAATATGGCTGAAAAACCTGAAAACGCGGACAAGGGCGCTGAAGGCGTGAAAGTCAAGGACATGGAAACGAGCAAGTCCGCTGCGCCGTCCAAGAGGGCCAGAACCATCTGGGTCTACACGACCGTCGTTTTTGCAATATTTTCCATATTCCTGCTCGCTTACAACGCCAGCACCACCGGGCTTCTTACGGACGCCAGCACCACCGGGCTTCTTACGGCCAGCCCGAGCGTTGCCGAAAACCCCCAGGATGTGGCGAACAAGAGCATAGGCTACATCAACAGCTACCTGCTTGGCGCAGGCAGCACGGCCACGCTCGTGAACGTCACGACTGAGAAAGGCCTCTACAAGATCGTGCTGAACATCGGCGGAAAGGAGTACGACTCATACGTCACGACTGACGGTGCGCTGCTGTTCCCGTCCACTGTGGACATGACGCAGACGCCGGCGCAGACGACTGATCAGACGACGACGCCGCAGAACATCACCAAGAGCGACAAGCCGACGGTGGACCTGTATGTCATGAGCTTCTGCCCGTATGGCAACAAGGCCGAGGACACGCTTTACCCTGTTTACAGCCTGCTCAAGGACAAGGTCGACTGGAGCATCCATTACATAGTATCCGCGAACGGCGACGCCATCAGTTCGCTGCACGGCCAGCCTGAGGTCGATGAGGACAAAAGGGAAGTCTGCGTGAAGCGCGACTACGGCCTGGACGCCTACTGGAAGTTCGTCGAGTACGTCAACAAGAACTGCGGCAGCGACGGATCATGCTGGAAGGACGCAGCCAAGGATGCGGGCGCTGACGCCGACAAGGTGCAGGCATGCTTCGACAAGGATGGATTGGCGCTCTTGAAGGCCGAGGCAGCTGCCACGAGCGCGGCCGGAGCCTCTGGATCGCCGACGATGTTCATCAACGGTGTGACAACGCAAAGTGTGTATCAGTACGGCCAGTCCGATGCTTACAAGGACACCATATGCTCGGCGTTCACTACGGCTCCGTCCGAGTGCGCGACTGCGCTGAACAACACGGCTTCCACGGTCTCGGGAAGCTGCGGTTAAGTTTTTCGTTCCTTTACGGAGGAAACATGGTTGAAGGGCTCGCTATAGCATCTGTGATAAGCATAGTGATGATAGTGCTGCTCACGTATGTCGTGACCACAGGCTATCTTATTGCGCCTGCCCCGGAAGGCAGCGCACTAGCATGGACCGTGGCCGAGTGCCTGGCCGCGAAGAATGCAACGGTCTACGTTTCCAAGTATTGCAGTCACTGCGCTGATCAGAAAGCCATGTTCGGCAATGCATTCACGCTCCTCAACAGCACCGACTGCATAGACTTCCCTGAAGCATGCCGCGTGGCCGGCGTCGTTAGCTTGCCCACGTGGGACATCAACGACACGCGCTACGAAGGGACGCAGACGCTGGAACAGCTAATGGAACGGGCTGGATGCAATATAGATATCTAGAAGCAAAGATATTTTACTGTTTTAACAGTATTGGAAGAATTCAACCTTCCTTGAACCTCATCAGCGACCCTTCGAGAAACGCATGGACCTTCTTCAGGATGTCCTTGGAGTTGGCGAACTTCAGCACGGCTTCAGCCTCCTCGAATGGCAGCCATTTGTACCCTTTGTGCTCGTATGAAATCCTGACGTCTGCGACTGAGGTTTCGGCCAGAAAGAATGCGACGGTCTTGTGCGTAACCTCGCTTTCGCGCTGGTAGAAGTAGGTTATGATCTCATGGAAGTCTTCGATGAAACGGACGTCGCGTATGCCCGTCTCCTCCTCTATCTCTCTTCTTGCCGTGGCCTGCTCCTCTTCGCCGGGCTCCTGGTTGCCCTTAGGGAAGTCGTAGTAGTTGCCGAAATACTCGAGCAGCAGGAACAGCGTCTTTTCGCCTTCGCGCCTGAAGACGACGGCGCCGCAAGACTTCTCCTCACGCATTCTATTTTATTGAAAGGGCCAATTATAAACCATGTGTTTTGCCGTGCCGGGCAAGGTCCTTGACATCGAAGGGACGTGGGCTACTGTGGATTTCATGGGCCAGAAAAGGCGCATAAGCATGGAGTACGTCCATGCGAAAGCCGGAGACTATATCATAGCCGCGGGCAACGTGGCGGCCGACGTCATACCGGCGGACAAGGCGCTTGCCCTTTGGGAGGCGTTCAGGAGGTCCAAGGAGAGCATCAAAGATGCCAGAGGAAAGTAGAGCCAGCGCGACCGGCGGCACCGAGCGAATGGAGATAAGCGATTTCGTTCTTTTCCTGCGCTACGCGCTGCCATGCGCTGAGACGCTTGTGAAAAGAGGCTGGGTCGGCAGGGACGTTGTGGAGCTGGAGCTGGAGCATGCGGCCGTGGAGGGCGAAAAGCCCAAGACGGACATAAGGGACGTCTTCCCCGTCGCTTACGCGAGATGCTCGCTGCTGGCCAAGCGTATGGAGCGCAATGCCATAAACGCGGACGTCATCCGGGCATACTTCTGGGCGCAGCATGACGATGTCATCGAAGAGAGGCACAAGGAGTTCGGGGATTTCGACAAGGAGCTGTGCAAAGTGGTTGCCGGTAAAGTCTCCGGGACGGCGCCGCTCAAGGTCGAAACCGCTGCCGGGGAACGGGACTGCGAGAACCCCTACGGCGTTGACGTCGCCTCCGGCGACAACGTCGTCATGCATTATTCACGCATCATCGAGAAGGTGAGCGATGAGCAGGCGCGCAGCATCCTCGAAGGCAAGGCCGAGGAGATGTTCAAGAACGTGATGAACGACGTTGAAGGCAAAGTTGCGAGAGACCGGGCGTTCATAGCGGAGCCGGGGACAATCCAAGTTGAGAAACCGAAGGCTGAAGAGACGACTGGGCAGGAAAAAAAAGAAAAGAGCGTGGCTGAAGAGCCTGTTGCCGAGAAAGCGCCCAAAACGAAAGGGAAGAAACCGGTGAAAAAAGAAAGGCTATCCTCTGAAGAAGCTGCGAAGCGGCCAAACAACCATAGGCTGGGCATCACGCTCGCACTCATGGCCGCGTGCGTCAGCGGCGCGTCCGTCTTTGCCAACAAGCTGTTCGTCGCCGACATGGATCCGGCGCTGTTCACCGCAGCCAGGGCGCTCATCATCGGACTGATGTTTCTGCTGCTCTCCGCCGCGTCAGGGACGCTCAAGGCGAAGCGCATGCCTTGGACATGGCTGGTGCTCATCGGTGTCGTGGGCGGAGGCCTGGCTTTCCTGATGTTCTTCTCCGGACTCAAGCTCACGACGGCCGGGCGGGCTGCATTTCTGCAAAAGACGCTGCCGCTCTGGGTCGCCGCGATGGCCGTGCCGCTGCTGAAGGAGCGGATAGGGCGCAATCAGGCGATAGCCATGGCGCTGATGTTCGGCGGCGCTTTGGTCATAATCGGCGCGCCAGTCCAGGCGGCCGCCATGTGGCTCAATCCCGCGGCGGGGGATTTCCTCGTCCTGGCCGCCACCATACTCTGGGCCGCCGAGAACGTCGCTGCGCGGAAGCTGCTACGAGAGGGCGGCTCTAGCCTCGTCGTCTCCTTCGGCAGAATGTTCTTCGGCGCGCTGTTCCTGTTCGGCGTGCTCGGCCTGACAGGCAATGCCGGCGCCCTGCTGACGCTGACGCCAACGCAGCTGACGAACCTCATGGTCTCGACGGGCCTGCTTTTCGTCTACGTGTCTTTGTACTACTGGAGCCTGAAGCACACGGACGTCTCGAAGGCCGCCACGGCATTGCTGCTGGCCCCCGCCATCACCCTGGTGCTGAGCGCCCAGTTCCTAGGCGAGCCGCTCCAGGGACTGCAGCTGACAGGCTTCGCGGCCATACTAGTCGGCGGGTTCCTGATTGCGCGGACTGCCAGAGGGGACGGCGGGATGCAGGGCGGGGTGTGAACTGGCACGTCTGGAGCCGTGTGTTTTGAGATGGCGGCCGCCACAACTTATAAAAAGTTTAAATATAAATTGAACGTGGTTAGAAACATGCAGGAAGAACAAGTCAAAAACAAAATAGATGAACTGGTAAATGAATTAGTCGATGGTCTCAAACGGGGATTACCTTTCTCCGTAGAGAGCATAACCTTATTCGGAAGCTATACAATCGGGAAAATGTCTTTGGACAGGCCAAACGTGAACATGCTGATTTTCACCAAAGCGAATGTCTCTGCCAACGATTACCTAAAAATGGGTGAAATCTTTTATAGAACTTCAAAAAAGTATAAAGATTGTTTTGATGTAAAAATAGATTCTCTTCCCTTCAGGTTTGGATTTCCAACAAACGGGGGGAAAATGAAACTGATCCTGTCCCCAAATGTTGTAAGTGCCCTAGGAAAAAACCAGAACCCGCCATTTGGCATTCCCCGCAATGTCCTGAGAGGGATGACTGCAACGAGAAAGGTTGTTTTTGGCAGTGATCCTCTTAAAGGGATCGATCTGAAGTACACAAAATAAGGGCGCCATTGACTTATGATACGGATAAGCATTTAGATCTATTGGCCCACGAGTCTCTGGAAATCGGCAAGATGGCCTTATATTGGGGGATCGGCGCCTTCTTAAGCGAAAAGGATCTGGCGGAAGGCAAGGACATAGAATTGATTAACGACAAAGAAAAGATGCTTAAATTCTATCAGACGTTGGATAAAGAACTAGGAGAATCTGCAAAGACAGTTTTGGAGGCACGGAAACTTTTCCAGAACCATAAAATCGATAAAGAAAAAACTTTCAAGTTATACAGCGCAGCATACATTGCCGTCCAAAAAGTATTCTTCAAGATATTAAGTGAGATGAAACAATGCAATTTTTAGTATTCGGCGACGTTGTGGAAAACGAAAGGGCGTTAGAAAAGTTTTCAAAACTTGATTTCACCAATTATGACTTTGTATTATTTACGGGGGATGTTTTGACTTTACTTCCTTTTAAAAAACTGAGGGAAAAACGAGTTTTAGCTAAAGAGCTTCCCAAAAGCGAGGAAGAGCGAAAGCGCCATTTAAAAGAAACAATAGAGGACAAAGGGATTTTGAAAAAGGAAGCCCTGAAACTGAAAACCCTTGTTAAATATTTTTCTAAGATAAATGAAAAAGTGCCGTTATATGGCGTTTGGGGGAATGCAGACCACCTCTGGATTATTGGCCAAACGGCCATTTCCGGGTCCGTTAAAAATTTCCATTCCCAGACTATCAAAACCAATGGCTATACGTTGGTTGGTTATAACGGAAGGCCAAGATATATTTTTGAAACGTATGAGAACCCAACAGAGAGGGCGTTTGACGAGGCTAAAGCGTTTGAGGAGTTGTCGAGGCTCTTCGGGCAAGCCCGCGGGAAAATAATCTTTGTAACGCACGCCCCGCCATACGGAATCCTTGATCGGGTTGAAGGAAGATGCAGGAAATATGCAGTCGGGACTTATGGGGAAAAAGCAAAGGACGGCCACATCGGAAGCTTGGCCTTTAAGAGGATTGATGACGGATTCAAACCGATTTTGCATGTCTTTGGACATATTCATGAATGCAAAGGAATCAAGGAAACAAATGAAACCACCTTTGTAAATACCGGAAGTTTTGGAAAGGACCTAGAATATGCGGAAATTGTAATAAAAAACGGCAAAATAAAAGCCAGCTTTTTAAGATTATAAGATGGCGACCGCCCTTCAAAAGACGCCCTGCCCAAGCTTTTAACCCTCTAAGGCAACTCAATCAATGCACATGCCCACAGTCTTCGCTTTGGGCAATCCTCTCCTGGCGGAGGATTCGCTACCTCCCAGCGATTCGCCTTTTTGCGCTCCTGCCCTAACATCACGTGCAGGCCGGCGTCGTGGGAATAGTGCTGCCATACATACAAAACCCCCTGTCGGGGTCTCTTTTATAGCAAGAAGTGAGGCAGATGGGCGGGGTGTGGGATCTCCAGTAATAGGCACCGTCCTCACCGTTATACAACGGGCATTTCGGCGGGCCGTAGCACACAAATGTGTCCGTCTGCGTGCAACAGCGACCGCAGTCAATCTCGCATTTAGTGTAGGGGGCGCTGCACTCCCCGTCAGAGGTGCAGCATTTCCTCTCGAATAAAGACTCGTCCGCATAGTTGCATCCGCTGGGGTATGCGCATTGCTGCACCAGCGTGCCTGGCCATGTTTCTTTGCAGCAGCCTATATCCTTATCGTCAATCTTGCCGTCGCAGTCGTTGTCGACGCCGTCCGTGCAGGTGATGCCGTAGCCGTTCTCTTCCTTTGGCATCGTGCTCCGCCATGCCCAGCCTCCGCTGTTGTCGTAGGTGCATTTATATGCCGTGCCGCGGCATGTGTGCGCCTCGCAGTTCGTGTGGGAGCTTGACGTGCAGATGTAAGAGGCGCTGGTGCTGCAGGAGCATGAGGATGTGCAGGCAAGCGGCTGGGGGTTGCCTATGGTGAGCGTGTCCGCTGTGCACGTCTCAATGCACGGAGTGTCGCTGCCGTCGCACACGGCCCCGGGGCACTTTCCGGCATCGCAGTATGGCGCCGGGCATGCGCCTTTCGCCACGCAACGGTCAGAGCCGCCCGTGTACGCTGGCCCGTAGCATCCCAGGCACCACTCGCAAATGTCAGCATAAGACGCGCATGCCAGCTGCGAATACCTGCCGCAGCAGCTTGGGCCTATGGTGACAGACAGCTGGGCCGTCTTGTTCTCCCCACGCTGGTACGACATCTGCGTATCGATTCCGCACTTCGCTTCTTTGGAGCCCACGTCGCCGCTGCCGCACTCGAAGACTGCGATGTTCCTGTCCCAGTAATCCAGACGGCATCCGTCCTCCCCGACGTATGCGATCACGGAGGCCGCTTCTGCCACGCTTGACGTGCAGTTCACCCAGACCACTTCGTTGGCGCATGGCGCCGCGCTGGAGACCGCTATTGCAGCCACTTCCACAGGGCAGCCGCCGTCGCCGCGGAGGCCCCCTGCGCCGGCCCAGTCGGCCTCGCCGTCGCAGTCGTTGTCGACGCCGTCGGAGCATGTTGCAGGGGCAGAAGACGTCTCTGCCGGCGGTGCCGTTCTCCACGCCCACGCCCCGTCGAAGGTGCATCTGTAGTTTGCGCCTCCGCAGGACTTCGTCTGGCAGTTGGTGTGCGATGATGTTGCGCAGTCGTAAGGCGTGCCTGCGCCGCATGCGCAGGACGGGGAGCATGACCTGCCGGTTGTCAGCGTGCCCGCCGTGCAGGAGTCAGCGCAGGGCGCGTCAGTGCCGTCGCATACTGCTCCACATTTGCCGGCGTCGCAGTAATGCGAGCATCTGCCGGCTTCGACGCAGGCGCTCTGCCCGCCGCTGTAGAGCGGCCCGGAGCAGTCAGCGCACCACTCGCAGGAGCTGTCGGCCCCGCACTCGGATGGAGCGGTGTAGGCTGAGCAGCAGCTTGCGCTGCCCGTCACCTCCACATCCACGCTCTTGTCTTCCCCTTCCTGATAAGACTTCGCGCGGTCAACTGAGCACGTGGCAGCCTTCCTGCCGGCTGCCCCGGCGTTGCAAGAGAACACGGCGCCGCTGGCGTCCCATTCTATGAATGCGCATGGCTCGCTCCCTATGGAGGCTTTTATGGAGTCCACCGCAGGGACGGATGAGTTGCATGTGACTGCCAGCCTGGCACCGGGGCACGGCCTCGCATCTGAAACCTGCACGGCTGTCACTCCCACTGGGCATCCCATGTCGCCGTGGAGCCCGTCCGCGCCGAGGTCCCAGTCGGCCTCGCCGTCGCAGTCGTTGTCGACGCCGTCGGAACATGTGCCGTCTCTCATGGATTCCGCCGGAACGTCCTTTCTCCAAGCCCAATCAGTGCCGTCGAACGTGCAGCGGAAGTCGGAGGCGGTCTCGCCCACATCGCGGCAGCCAACCCGCTGGCAGTTGGTGTGCTGCGAGCTGTCGCAAACAAAGGGCGTGCCTGTGGTACACCGGCAGTCTGCCAGCTGGCACCTGCAGCCGACGATGAGCATGTTGGTCATGCATGAATCGGAGCATGTCGAGTCGCACTGGGCGCCGCACTGGCCCGCCTTGCATGAATACGCGCATGCGCCTTCCCCCAGGCATCTGTCCAAGCCGCCGCTGAACTTGTTGCTTTCGCCGCATGCCGTGCACCATTCGCAGGCCAGCAGCCTGTCAGAGGTGCACAGGCCCACGCTGGCATGCGATGCGCACCCTTCCCCGGCTATGGGCTCCCCGCCCTCGCAACTGACGGTCCTATGCTGGACGCTGGAGCCGACCACCAAGGTCACGGTCTTTTGGCCGGCGCACGGGCCGCTCCCGGCAGGGTCGTTGCAGTCGTAGCCGTCCACAAGCGTGCCAAGGCCTCCTTCTGTGATTTGGCCTGTCCCGACTGACGGGTGGCCTTGAAGGTCGGTGCCGTCTATGTTCACGGAAACTTCCGAGAGGTTGAGCACCTTGATGCCGCAGTTGTGCGCATAGACTGTTATCCTGCCGCCCTCGCACGACAGCCCGTTCATGACGGGGATTTGCAGGCATTTCTCCACCATGGGGCCGACGATGCTACGCAGGAACAGCGTGAGAAGGAGCAGAAGTGCCATGGTGACAAAAACGAGCATTGTAATGGCAACTATCTTGCTTACGGCTTTCATGCGCACCGGCTCGTCAGAAAACATCGTGACCTGCTTTAATTTTTGCCGCCCGTATAATAAATTGGGCGATTGCGCCATTTTCTGACCAAACCATCTGATCGTCTTATTTAAATGGGCAAAAGCAAATATCAAACACTCTGCACCATGGCGTGAGCTGAGCGATTGGTGAACTTGATGAAAGAGTGGCATCTGATCGTCGTGGTCGTGGCCGTCGCCATTTCCGTGTTTGCATTTGTCGCTTCCATCCCCACAGGCAGCATCACGGGCGCCGCCATTGGCAATTCTGCGGTCCAGTGCAACGCCGGCTATGTCGACAGTTACGGGTGCTCTGGTCTGTGGAGGCAGAGGCTGTATCTGTCCGAAAGCTGCCAGATGTCATGGAAGACATACGAATTCTGCGTCTTCGGATGCTCGGCCGGCGCCTGCAACGGCAATCCGCTGGCGATGACAACGCTGAAGGCTGCGGTGTGCACGGAAGCTGATTTACAATACAGATGCGACGTGTCCACGAGGCAGGCGTGGCACAGGTATGCCAATTGCTCCCTTGAGTGGAAGAACATAGAAAAATGCAAAGAATTTTGCACGCCATCAAAGTGCACGTGCCTTTCAGGTTATACGGGCACCGTTCGTTGCTCGGTGACATCAGCGAAATGGGTGCAGTGGCAGTACAAGTACTCGGACTGCACGCTCGAATGGAGGGACAACAATAAATGCGATTATGGATGCAAGGACGGCGAATGCCTGAAAACCCCGCCGACTTGCACCCCCGGCTATCTTGACGAATACCAATGCTCGGGCAGCATCCTCCAGAGGCGCTACCAAAACGCCGACTGCACGACCGTCTGGAAGGATTCAACGTCCTGCCCCGATGGATGCAAGGACGGCAAATGCAATGAACCGGATGAGCCGACGAAATGCACCGAGGGATTCGACATGAACTCGCCTCCCTCGTGCGACGATGCCGGCGTGTGGGTCCAAAGATTCTACCTCTATGAAGATTGCACCCGGGAGAAGAAGAATTACCTTGAATGCGCAAGCCCGTATGATGGCTGCATGGACGGGGAATGCAAAGACAGGGTGCGCCCGGCTGTGAAGATAACCTACCCCGCGGATACGCAGACGGTGGGCGGGGTTGCAACGGTGCAGGCGACTGCCACGGACAACGTCGGCGTCGCGAAGGTCGAGTTTTACCTGGACGGGGCGCTGCAGATGACGGACACGGCGGCGCCTTATGAGTGGGCATGGAACACGGCGGCTGCAACGAACAACGCGCACACGCTGAAGGCCATGGCTTACGACAAGGCGGAAAACAGCGAGTCGCAAAGCATAATGGTCTCCGTCTACAACGAAAACGGGCCGACGGGACTGATTTATGATTTCGAATCCGGCGAGGCCGGGTGGACGGCCACGGGGCTGTGGCACTTGACTGACGTGGATTCAACCAGTCCCAAGTACAGTTGGTGGTACGGCGTGGAGAGAAGCGGAAACTACGATGAACCTGCAGGCAAGAGGAACTCCGGCAGCCTCACAACCCCGCAGATCCTGCTCGGGAATGCGCCGAAGCTGACGTTCATGAGCTTCTATATCACAGAGGACAACGGGGGAAACAAATATGACACGAAGATTGTGGAAATTTTCACGGCAGATGACGGGATGGCGTGGCCGAAGAAACTGATGCAAATCTCAGACACGAAAGGAAAGTGGAACCTTGAATCTGTGGATCTGTCAAGCTACGCGGGCAAGGCGGTGAAGATAAGGTTCACATTCGACACAGGAGACGGCTATAAGAACACGTTCAAGGGGTGGCTTATCGATGACGTCAAGATTGCAGACGGCAGCGAAAGCTCTGACAGCACGCCGCCCGCTGTGAAGATGACCAGCCCCGCGGACAAGCAGACGGTGAGCGGGGTTGCAACGGTGCAGGCGACTGCCACGGACAACGTCGGCGTGGCCAGGGTTGAGTTTTACCTTGACAGCATGCTTCAGGCCACGGACACGGCGGCGCCTTATGCGTGGTCGTGGAACACTGCCAGCGCCGCGAACGGAATGCATACGCTCACGGCGAAAGCGTATGACGCGGCCGGGAACAAGGGCGAGCAGAGCATAAGCGTGAGCGTCTCTAACGGCGGGACTGGGAATTCATGGGATTTCGAGTCCGGCGAGGCCAGGTGGACGGCCACGGGGCTGTGGCACATCGCCACGAGAAAGGCGAACAGCCCCACGCACAGCTTCTGGTACGGACAGGAAAGCACGGGGACATACGACACTGGCGTGAAAAACTCGGGAGGGCTGGTATCGCCGAGCATAGCGCTCGGGAATGCGCCGAAGCTGACGTTCATGAGTTGGTACAAGACTGAAACGAAGAAAGACGGAACAGCGCAGCCGGCCTATGACAAGAAGCTTGCCGAGATCTCCATAGACGACGGGAAAACCTGGACGCAGCTCATGCAGATAACGGATGCGCCCTCCGTCTGGAATGCCGAGAGCAAGAGCCTGGCGGCTTACGCCGGGAAGACCGTGAAGATAAGGTTCTTCTTCAACACGATTGACGAGAAAGGCAACAGCTACACTGGGTGGTTTGTGGACGACGTGAAGATAACGTCCTGACGTGCTTAGATGCTTTTATCGCCAGGGAGATAATCTTAACGATGGCACGCGCAATATTCGCCTTCGGCAACCCTCTCCTGGCGGAGGATTCGCTGCCTCTCCGGTTGCTGCCTGCGCTGCGGCGCGCATTCCATTCCGTTGACTTCGTTGAACTGGACCCGACGGAGGACCTGCGCACCCTTGGCCGAAGCCCTGTCATAATCGACGCGGCACTCGGCACAAAGGAAGTGCGCGTTTTGACGGACATCGATGCCATAGAGCGCAGCCCGTCCTGCTCCATGCACGACTTGGACTTGGGCACCAACCTGAAGCTGATGAAAAAAACGGGGCTGTTGGATTCTGTCACGATAATAGCCGTGCCTCCGTCCATGCCTCTAAAGAAAGCCCTGGAAGGTGTGAAAGAGGCGCTGGAACGGATATTGCCCGGTTCTGGACGCGCAAATAAAAAACTTGCTGCCAAGAGCATGGGATGGCACAGTGGCAGCCGCAGGGAAGAATCCATGGGACGGACTATAGCGACGGCTTCACGTTCCTGATTGACCTTGACAACACGCTCACGCCGACGGACGATGTGTACTATTTGTGCGGCCATCACGCGGCCCTGGTGATTGCCAATGCCGTGGCGGCCCGGAACGGCGGCCGCGCCCCTGCAACGACGTCGTTCAACGGGCCCGACGGTTTCCTTTGGAGGGCCACGAACGAGTTAAGGGGGCAGATTGGCGCATACAGGGATTTCTGGCCGCTCGGCGTCGTCATGGCATACAGAGCGTGGTGCGAAGATGCAGGAATCGAGGCGGCAGATGAGATCGAGAAAGCGCTCAAAGCCACGGCCGAGGAAGTCTATGACCCGGCCGTGATCAGCGCCTACGGCCCGCTGCCCGGCACGAAGGATGCATTGCAGTTCCTGGCTGGGAGAGGCAGCAGACTGGTCCTCGTGACGCTCGGCTCCGAAGACGTGCAGATACCGAAGCTTGAAGCGCTAGGCATCGACCCGCGCCTTTTTGATGAGATGCATTTCGAGCCGCGCGGGAAACGGGAAAGATACGAGGAGCTGGCTGACGGAGCAGACGGAAGAAGGACGTTCGTCGTCGGCGACTCCGTCGATCACGACATGGCGCCGTTCCTTGAGCGAGGCTTCCGCGGCTTCCTTGTCCGGTACGCCGAAAGGGACTGCTTCCTACAGCCTCATGAGCCGCCACCACGAAGCAACTGCAAGGTCGTGAGAGGCCTCGCCGGCGTCGCGGCCAGCTACCACCGGCTGCAGGATGAGACGTTCTGGGGAACGCCGTGACTTGGGCCAGCAGCGATGGCGATTATCCCTTGTATCTGGCTTTCATCGCCAGCATGGCCACGCTGATGAAAAAAGCGAAGGCATTGCAAAGCAGCACGGGCATCGACGATATCAGAAGACCGTAAACTGACCACAGCGTGCAGTTCACCATGTAGGCAATGAGCATCATCAGCGACACGTCCTTGGCGCGCTTGGTCCTGAATGTCCGGAATGCCTGCGGCAGCATGAGGACCGTTCCGACGGACGCAGCTGCATAACCGACAATCTGAATTGTTAACGGGTCCATAAGCATTCGCTGCCTATCTCCACTTCACCTTCAGGAAATGCGACGCGCACGACATGCACGGGTCGTATGCCCTGACGAGCTTCTCTATCTCCCGTTCAATCCTGTCCTTTGGGAGGTGGAGCAGCGTCGGCACGAGCGTGCGGATGTCCCGCTCCATCATCATCTGGTTCTGCGCCGTCGGGATGACCAGGTTCCCGAAACGGACTTTCCCGTCCGCCGTGATGTCGAGCATGTAGTAGAGGGTGCCGCGCGGCGCCTCGATGACGCCGACGCCAGACGCCTGCTTTGGTGCAATCGTTGGCGGCGGCTCTGGCCTGAATCTGGCCATCGACAGCATGTCGAGGGAGCGGTCAATGCAGTGCAGGATCTCGACGGCCTGCGCCAGGTTGTTGTGGAACGCATTCTTCGTCGGGAACTTCGTCAATGCAGACGCAGCATCCTTCCTGGTCTGCGGGTGCAGCGAATGGGCGTTCAGGTTCATCCGTGCCGCGGCACCGACGACGTATGGACTGCCTTCGAGCTGAAAGGCCGTCGCCTGCGAATACGGGATGACGACCCGGCCGAGATGCTCCCAGAAAAGGCTCTCAGGCACGCAGAGGCCGTCCGAGCTACGGATTTCGCCTTCGAGGAAGTTGTAGTCGTCGTTCGCGAGGGCGACGGAACGGACGTTCCGCTCATGGATGAAAGCGCAGTCTTCGAAAATGCGGATGAGCGCAAGGACCTTCGGCCTGACGGACTGCAGCTGCTTCATGACCGGCACCGCCTCCTCTGCTGACGGGACTCTTGCGAAACTGCCTACCTGCGGGTACGGCGGGTGGACGGAGCGGCCGGCCACGAGCGTGCACAGGGCATTGCCTGCGGCCTTGACATCGAAGGCGTCATGCACGAGCTCATGCAGCGGCCCGTCCAGTTCCAGGACAGAGTCCTTTCCGTAGATGTCGGGCATGCAGAAGAGGTAGAGGTGCAGCGCGTGGTCCCTTATCATGAGGCCGTGCATGGCCAAGTTCCGTAGCGCCCGCGTCTGCGGGCTCGGCTCGACGCCCAATGCGCGCTCCACGGCTTCGATGCAGGCCATCTGGTGGGCGATGCTGCACGTGCCGCAGATGCGCGAAACCATCTGCGAGACGCTGCGGAAATGCTGGCCCCGGATGGCCTGGGTGAAGAATCGCTTGTTTTCGTTTATCATCAGCCGCGCCGACACCACTTTGCCTCCCCGCACCTTGACGTCCAGCTCCGCGTGGCCCTCTATCTTGCTCAGGCCGTCCAGCGTGATGTCCAGATCCTTATGCATCCGCCACCTCTTTCATCACCTTCTCCATGACCTCGCAGAACTTGGCCTCGTCGATTGGGCAGCCAGGGACTTCGTGCTCGACACGCACGAGCTCCTTCACCGAGCAGACCTTCGGCAGCTGACGAAAACGACGGACGAGAAATGCAACTTCGCGCTTCCTGCCGGCGTCAAAGAAATTGCGCTGGTTCGACGGCGCCCCGCCGATGGCGCACGAGCCCATCGCTACCATCACTTCGCAGTTGGCGCGGATCTCGGCCAGCCTTTCCTTGTCTTTGATGCTCGCAATCGCACCTTCCACGAACGCGACGTCCAGCCCGCGGATGTTGCCTTTTTTTTGCAGCTGCCTGCAGTAAGCCACGTCCATGCGCGGAAGCCATTCAAAGAGCTTGCGGTTGAAAATCTCCAGAAGGGTGATCATACAGCCTTCGTCGCACGTGAAGGAGAAGAAGCCGACGCGGAGCTTCCTGCCACGCTCCGGCCTGTCCAGCAACGGCATGATTAATTTATGGCCTCGGCTGGTTAAAATAACGCCCCTTTTATGAGCGGATTTAAAGGCCGCAGGGAAAGATAAAGGGAGTCCCATGTCATACGCCGCGAAAAGCTTCGACGGCCTCATCGGCCTTCCAGGGTTCAGCGAGCAGCTTCTCAGGAACCACTTCACGCTCTACCAGGGCTACGCCACGAACACGAACAGGCTTGCAGACGCGCTGGCGGCGATGCTGAAGGACGGCAGGACCGGCACTCCAGAATATGCAGAGCTTAAACGCCGTTTCGGCTGGGAGTTCAATGGCATGCGGCTGCACGAGCTGTATTTCGGGAACATGGCCAAGGGCGCGGCCATGGGTGACAAGGCATCGCCTCTCGCAAAAAAAATGGCCGATGATTTCGGCAGCTACGAAGAGTGGGAGAAGGATTTCAAGGCCGTGGCCATGATGCGCGGGATAGGCTGGGTCTTGCTCTATTACGACACCGAAACGAAGAGGCTTTTCAACGCATGGGTCAACGAGCATGACGCCGGTCATCTCGCCGGCGCGGCACCCATTCTGGTCATGGACGTTTTTGAGCATGCGTTCATGCTGGACTATGGGCTGAAACGCGCGGACTACATAGAAACGTTCTTCAAGGCCATAGACTGGGCAGCCGCTGCGTCCAGGTTTTCCCAGACGGCCGACGCAAGATGACGGCACGCCTTCGCGTGCGTTAAAAAAGCGGCGCTGCAAATAATAACCATGCGCAACGCGCCTGCATGGCACACGATGCACGCCGACGACATTATAAAAGCGCTGGGCTCCTCGCATGACGGGCTGGCCGAGGCGGAGGCGCGCTCCAGGCTGGCCGAGCACGGCTTCAACGAGCTTGCCCGCAAAGGCAAAAGCAACCCGCTGCGCCTCTTTCTCAGCCAGTTCGGCAGCTTCCTTGTCCTGCTGCTTGCGGCCGCGGCGCTGTTCTCATTCGCGATCGGCCACCACATAGACGGGGCGGTCATAGTCTTCATAGTCTTCGCCAACGGCGTGCTGGGCTTCGTCCAGGAGCACAAGGCGGAACGGGCCGTCGAGTCGCTCAAGCGCATGATGGCGCCGAAAGCGCTGGTCCTCAGGGGCGGCAAGCGGATGCTGATGCAAACTAAGGAGCTGGTCCCCGGCGACATCGTCATCCTTGAGGAGGGCAGCAGCGTCCCGGCCGACGTCCGCGTGATCAGCAGCGTAAGCATGAAGCTGGACGAATCGGCGCTCACCGGCGAATCAGCGCCTGTGAAAAAACATGCAGCTCCCTGCATGGACGCCCCGCTCGCCGAGCGTGCTTGCATGGCCTACATGGGCACGTCCGTCGCCTACGGCCGCGGCCGCGGCATCGTCGTGGCCACGGGCATGGGCACGGAAATGGGGAAGATAGCCGTGATGGTCGAAGGTGGAACCAAGAAAAGCACGCCGCTGGAGGAGCAGCTCAGTCGCTTCGGCCGCAGCCTCGGCATCATGGTGATGGTTATATGCGCTTTGGTTTTCGTTGGCGGCGTGCTGCGCAGCTATGAGCCGCTGGACATGGCCATGACAGGCATAGCGCTGGCCGTGGCCGCGGTCCCTGAAGGGCTGCCTGCGGTCGTGACTATAACGCTGGCGCTGGGGGTCCAGCGGATGTCCCGGCGCAAGGCCATCGTAAGGCGCCTCCACGCCGTCGAGACGCTGGGCGCTGTGGACGTCATATGCACGGACAAGACGGGCACGCTGACGGAGAACCGCATGACGGTCAGACGCATATGGACGGACGGCATGCATGTCAGCGTGACCGGGACAGGCCACTCGACGGAAGGGGAGTTCCATGTCATGGGGAAAGCCATAAACCCGGAGCAGCATACCGGACTCATGACGCTGCTGAGATGCGCCGCGCTCTGCAACAACGCGGAAATGCATGGGGAGAAACCCGTGGGGGACCCGACGGAGGCGGCGCTGCTCGTCGCTGCGCACAAGGCGATGGACGTCGCCAAACTGAAGGCGCACGCCAGGCGCATCAGCGAAGTCCCGTTCTCTTCCGACCGCAAGATGATGAGCGCCCTTTGCAAGACGCCCGCCGGCGACGCCATACTCTTCGCGAAGGGGGCGCCGGAGCACCTCCTGAAGAAATGCAGCCGCGTCCTCACCCGGGGCAGGTCGGAAGCGATGACGGAAGCGAGAAGGAAGGACGCGCTGGACAACGCCACCGCATTGGCGGCTGGCGCGTTTCGCGTCCTCGCATTAGCCTACAGGCCCGCGCCCGGACTGGCGGAGGTTAACGAGACGGAGGAACGAGACCTGACGTTTCTGGGCATGGTTGGGATGATGGACCCGCCGCGGGCGGAAGTGATGCCGAGCCTGCAGCTGTGCAGGCAGGCGGGCATCCGTGTCGTCATGGTCACGGGAGACCACGAAGAGACTTCGAAGGCCATCGCGAAGGAGCTGGGGATATTCAAGGACGGGGACCTGGTCATGACGGGCGCGCAGATGCAGTCCATGAGCGACGCTGAACTGACCGGCATGGCCGACCGCATCTCCGTCTTCGCGCGCGTCAGCCCATCGCACAAGCTAAGGATAGTCAGGGTGCTAAAAGCGAAGGGGCATACCGTGGCCATGACGGGCGACGGAGTGAACGATGCTCCTGCATTGAAGCGCGCCGACATAGGCGTCGCGATGGGCATACGCGGCACAGACGTGGCCAAGGAGGCGGCGGACATGGTGCTGGCTGACGACAACTTCAGCACGGTCGTCGCCGCTGTCAGCGAGGGCCGCGCCATCTACGACAACATCCGGAAGTTCGTGCATTTCCTGCTCGCAACGAACCTGGGCGAGGTCCTTATAGTGGCGCTGGCGCTGCTCATAGGCTTCCGCGACCCTGCCAACCCAGCGCGCATGGCGCTGCCGCTCACCGCCATGCAGCTGCTGTGGGTCAACCTGCTGAGCGACGGGCTGCCGGCTATAAGCCTGGGAGTCGACCCGCCAGCGCCAGATGCGATGAAGAGGCCGCCGAGGCGGAAGCATGAGCGCATGATGGACTTCCCGTTTGCCATGGACGTCGCATTCACGGGCATCCTCGTCAGCTTCGCCGTCCTGTCGCTGTTCGCGTACGGACTGGACAGAGGCGGAACGGGCAAGGCCACGACGCTCGCCCTGACTGCATTGATCGTCTCTGAATTCGCGATACTGCAGTCCATCAAGCAGAGGTACAGGATACGGCTCCGCAGCAACCGCTTGCTTCTGGCGTCCATGGCCGCGTCGCTGGCGCTGCAAGTCGCAGTCGTCTACGACCCGGCCCTGCAGTCCATCTTCGGCACCGTCGCCCTGGATGTCATGGACTGGGCATACATGCTGGCCGTCGTCGCGTTCATCACAGTCCTGCTCTGGGTAAAGGGGAAGCTCTTCAGGTGACGCATGGACGGCGGGACTGCGCAGGTGCACATAGGCGGCGTTGCTGTCATGGCAGACGTGGCAAAGTCCTTTTGGCAAAAAACGAAGGGCCTGATGCTCCGCCCGGGCCTCGGGGACGGCGAAGGCATGCTCTTCGTCTTCGGCCGCCCAAAAAAGCTGGATTTCTGGATGATGCTCATGCGGTTCCCGATAGACATCGCCTTCCTTGACGCCGGCGGCAGGGCCGTGGCCGTCCACCATAGTGCGAAGCCGACGCTTAATCCGTTTGGGCGAATCTACCCTTCGGGGAAGTCGGCCAAATACGCGCTTGAGATCCGGGCAGGTTTCTGCAGAAAGCACGGAGTGAAGAAAGGGGCGCTGGCGTTGATAACGTTCCGCTGATTTGCCTAAGCACGCAGCATCTCCATCTCTTCCGGCGACAGCGTCACGCCCTGGATTGCGCCGTCTTTCACGGATTGCATCGCCAGCTTAAGGTACGGCAGATGGTCGCGCCGGACGCGGGCCTCGGACGAATGCGTCGCCGCCCCGATCTTCCGGCACAGGCTCTTCATGATAGAGCGCCTGAAACGGCTCCTTGCGAGAAGCATGATGGTGTCCGGCGGCCTGTACTGGACGTATCTTGGACTGGACTGCGCCACCGTTGCCAGCCCGGCGAGCATGTCGAGCATGTAGCGCTGGAAGCGGTAGTTCCTTTGCTTCTTTATCCGCGAGAGGAAGACGTCAGCGCGCGCAACGATGTCCATCGCCTGGGCCAATGCCAGCCCTTCGTATTCCAGCTGCGCGTTGCTCTCCACCCAGAGGAACAGTTCCTCCGGAGGCTTGTCGCTTTCCGACAGCGTCTTTGACGCGGCGGCCATGCTGGACGAGTGGAACAGCTTGGGCAGCGTGTCGAAGATGGACGACTCGCGATCGCGGAAGCCTATCGATTCCATGTCCGCCATCTGCAGCGAGCCCTTGCCTGACGTGGCAGTCTGCAAGTCGGTGATGGCTGAGCGCAGGTCCCCCTGGGAGAACCTGACCAGCGCCTTGATGGCCTCATCGTCCGCGGCTATCCCCTCCCTCACGCATATGTCCTTCAGCCTCTTCTCCGCCGAGGGGGCCGGGACCTTCGTCAGCTTGACGACTTCGCTCACTTCCCTGAGCGGCGCAAGCTTCTGTATGTAAGCGTCGGACGTTATGAGAAACACGGGAAAGCGCGACTCCTTCACGAGCTTCACCATGGCCGGGACGCCGCCCCTGTCGCCGCCGGACAGGGCCTCCAGCTCGTCAACGAGTATGACTTTGCTCCCGCCGAAAAGGCTGCGCGTCTTCGTCGTCTGGACGAAAGCGTCCACGTCCTTTTCAGCCCGTCGGTCGCTTGCGTTCAGCCTGATAAGCGTTGCGCCGGCGGCCACGACTTCCACGATCGACGACTTGCCCGAGCCTGCCGGGCCCGCGATCATCATGGCCCTTCCCGGCCTGAAATTGCGGACAAAGGCGACGGCCTGCTCCACGGCTTTGCCATGGCCCACGATGTCGGCGGGCTTGGCGGGCCTGTGCTTGTCAGCCCACAGCTCTTTCATGCATCCTCCATGGCCATGCTGTTAATTTGCTTCAAGATTATAAGCTGATGCCTCTCTGCATGGAACGTCACTTGGACCATACGCGGACTTCCAGCCTGGCCGGCCCCCACATGCCCGGGACGCGCGTTATAGACCCGGATTCGAAGCGGACGTCGTCGACGCGCACGTCCACGGGGTTCGACGCGCTTCCGTCGTCGCTGCCGCTGTCGCCGTAGAAGTTGAGCCCGTCCAGCAGCCGTTCCAGGGCGTCGTCCAGCGAGTCCGTGGCCGGGTCCCATGCGTCGGCGCCGTTCCCAATCACAAGCTGCGTGGAGCCGTCGGCGTCGCCGTCCTGGTCGATGTCATACCATATCGTCCTCGTGGACCCCGCCGAGCGCGGGAAGACGTCGCCGTAGCCTACGTAAGCCTTCCTAGATATCGAGAACGCCGCCCTGTCGTCAGGGCTCCCTCCTTTCGTCTCGGCCGGGGCAACGGCCGTGTCAAGCCGCACGGAGTTGTTGCCGCCAACCTCAACGAGCGACGGCGGAATGCGCACTTCGAACGGGTCGCCGAGCAGCGTATAATTGGCGCCGAAATCCCAGAGGCGGAAGAACTGGTTCCATCCACCGGTAAGCGTGTTGTTTATGGCCGCGCGGTCGGTCCAGTACTGGCCCGAGTATGAAAGCAGGCTGGCGCTAAGCAGGGTGGAATTCTCGGGCACGAAAAAATAGCCGGGCTGAGGACTCGTGACTGCGCCGCCGAAGGCCGGTCCGTCCAGATCGAACGTGATTTCGCCGTACTGCGGCGCCGGGACGAGCGGGTCGTATTCGTAAGCTATGTAGGAGTCGTTGTAGAGCGTGTTGTTGGCAAGGACGTCCGTGATTTCAACGGTCTGCGCATGGTAGCTCAGGTTCACGATGGCCTGGGATATGTTCAGGTAGATGGACCGCAGCGCCTGCGGATCCGACCCGGCATAGAAAGAGCCGTTGCCGCACGAAGCTATCCCAGAGAGCGTGGCGTTGCTCACGCCGCACGTGGCCACCGGACCGAAGCCGATGGAATACACCGTGGAATTAGTCTGGTTGCGCGCCCTGCACGAGTCGTTGATGGCGTCGTAGGATGCAAGGTCGCTGACATATTCGCCACACGATGTGTAAAGGCAGTCGTTCCTGCCGTAGCAGGTCATGTACCACGACCACGGGCAGACGTAGTTTATGCATCCAACCGTGACGTTCTGGTCTGCCGTGTCCGGGTCGCACTGGACGTTGGCCAGGCCGTCGGACATGACCACGATGAAACGGTTCCTGGACAAGTTGCTCTGCTGCAGCAGCATGATGCGCGCCTGGCGTATGGCGCCGCATATCCCTGTGGAGCCGTCGGCCGTGTATGAGTTGATCTGGCTCTCTAGGTTCGTCTTCGATGACGAAAGCGCGTACGAGGAACGGATGATGGTGACGCTTCTGGCGCCTACGTAACTCGGGACGCCGCTGTAGGCGACGAGGCCGACGCGGTTGCCGGTATAGTTGAGGACGTTGTTTATGAACTCCTTGTCAAGGCACTTGGCAAGGCTTATCCTCTTCGTTGACGGGCTGTAGAGGTTCGGATCGCTGCAGCTCCTGTCAACGCCTGTGGAACTGGAATCCAGCCGCGAGCTCATGCTGCCCGAGACGTCGGTTATGAGGATGACGTCCGCGTTGCCGCCGCCCACTATCTGAAGCGCCTCTGTCCCCAGCCTCACCGGCACCGTGGCGTTGCTCAGCGCCGTGTAGTTCAGCAGCGCGTAGAGCGTCGCGTTGGATATGTCCGCCTCGACGGACGAGCCGGCAATTGATTGGTGCACGGTGGCGTTGCCTATCCTTAGGTATGTGCTGTAGCTGTTTTTGTAATGCAGATGGGCGCTGAGGCTGCGCAAGTTGCCTGGGATGGCGAAGGACGAATAGACGTTCATGAAGCCGCTGACGCCGGGGAAGTCATACCTGCCGTCCGCCTCGGCTGTGATGGGCTCTGAGCTGTTGTAGGCCACGCGGATGAATCCGCCGCCGACGTGGGAACTGCTTATGTTGGCGGCTGTGAAGTTGAGGCCAAGTTCATTAGATCCTTCCGCGAAAAGGCTGCAGAAACCGACCTGGTATGTCTGGTTGCAGATGACGAAGACGTCGCGTGCGGTTCCGGCCGCGAAAGGCGTGTAGCTCCCCGCAGGCCTGCCGTTTATGTAGAAAGCGAACTGGCCGCTCACGTCGGCCTCCAGCCTGGCTTCGAGAACACGGTCCAGCCCTGTCAGGCTGATGCGCTTCGTCATGTTGCCCTCGCCCTCGAAGCCGCCGAAATATGCATAGCGCGACGCAGCCTTCGCCATCCGCGTCAGGAAAGCCTTCGTCGAGTAGCCGGAGACGACTTGCTCCTTGGAATAGCCTGAAGCCACGGTATCGAGCTTTGACAGGACCGGCCCGGACGGGATGCCGCGCTCGTAGATGACATCGCTGCCCATGACTATCTGGAAGCCTGAAGGCGCATCGACAAGGCTGCCTACGACCTCCTCTGTAAGGTTCCCCGCGAAGCTCATGTTGCCGGAGGACCAGAATCTTCCGACCATGTCCAGGACCGTCAGGTTCCTGTCGTCTTCGGCCACGTAACCCAGCGAAATGTAATCACGCACAAGCGGCCGGTCCCAGATGTCGTCCATGCGCGTGTTCTTCAGAAGGTTCAGCACGTCCTTGCCGGCTATATAGCCGCGCCTGTACGCCGCCTCCGGGGAGTGCGACGATATGGCGACGACAGAGAGGAAGGCAGCGAGCATGAGAAGGACGCCCACGGCCACCATGGCGTCCATGGAAAGCAGGAAGCCTTTCATTCCGTTTCCATCAGGCTGCGGCTTGAACACGGTCTATATTTCCCCGGCAGGTTAAAATAAGCTTCCACGCAGACGGCTTTGCTCTAAAAGTCCCGTTTGCTCCTAAAGTCTGGCGGTTGCTCCTAAAGTGGCGTCGTCTAGCGATTGCTCGCAGCGAGTGAGGCTCATCTAATAGCGATGCTTCCAAACCCTTTCCTGCTCCCGCTTCCAGAAGGCTTTTTTATCCTGTCCCTTCTCTAGACGACCTAGATGCTCAGCCAGTTCATAGAAGCCATCACCTATGGTTTTGCGGTCTTTGTGGACGACTATTGCCGACAGCATGGGATTGTTTTTCCCTTGTTTGTCTTCATCCTCGCTTATCTTTCCCACAACATCGCCGACTCTCACCTTTGAATTGGGGTGGCCGCCCCTGGTTAAGCCGAACTTCTTCATCAATTCGCTATAGGCAATCGTTTCCCTCTTTCCAGCAACCTCTATGAGACGTCTTCGCACGTCTTTCCTGATGTTCACTACATCCTTTCCGACGTTTTTCCTCATGGTATCACCGTTAAGTCTTGACTTTTCTATTTAAAAGCCGATTTAAAGCAAGAATCCGAGCTTCCTCATGGGCAAATACGAAAAGAAACTTATAGAGCGAAAGGCGGGAACGAGCAAGAGATGTGATAGCTGCAGCGCATCTATTGCGGCCGGTGACCAGTACTCTTCCTATGAAACCGTGGATAGGTTCCTGTCTTCATTGCACAAAAAGAGTTTCTGCAAAGATTGCGTCGCCAAACATGGAAATAATGTTGTGAATATGACCGGCAAAGACCACGAAACGCGCAGAATAACGGATTTTAAATAACGCTAATCCACTTTCGTCTCTATGACCGTGGGTAGGCCGGAGTCCTTGAGGCGCTTCCTGAGTTTTTCTGGGTCTATTTCGCTCTTTCCGCCAAGATTGTCTTGGATTTCCTTTCTGGTCTTGCCACAGAATGAACACCTATCTTCGACTACATAGTGTTGTTCGGGTGAACATAGCACTCCTCCACGTGAGCCGCCATAGGGGCCTTTTCTTCTTAGGAGGGAAAGGGGTCTGTGTATAACAGTAATGTCTCCCTTCTGGCAGAAGGGGCATTTCATCTCGATTTTCTCAGCCGACATAAAAATATTTTCTCCATTGGGCTTATATCCTTCAACCAAACGCTTGAAAGCCGCAGCTACGGCGATAAAAAGTCGAAATCAGACTCCGGGGTTGTTGTCTATCTGGTTTCTCTGACTATTCTTATCAGTCTGTCTCTTGTGTTTAGCTGAAAGAAGTCATCAAGACAGAGCAGAGTTTGTATAAGAAAACCCGACATCGCAATCCATCCGTATCCATCAATAAGTCCTATGAACTTTATGTTCTTCCCGCTTTCTCGGTTGTACCTTTCTATCTCCTGTTTGGTCAATATGGATTCCTTGACAGTCTTGGATGCCACTCCACCCGTGTTTGATGTGTAGAAAGCAACTTGTATGACTATTTTTGGGTCTTCTTTGTTGGGTATTGCAAAGTCAACCAGTCTGTTATTCAGGAATGGCAACCTAACATCAGTCGCACCGAGTGTAGTCAGTTTTGCGGTTGGTTCAAATTCTATGTGATTGTCCCTCATAATCTGGGCGATGATGCGCTCCGCAACATGTCCTCTGAGCTTTGCAAGCCTGCCTCGTGTTTGGTAAGTTGAAATCAGTTCTATGAATGACCTGCGTTCTAACCGTTCCATTTTCGATATGAGTGCAAGCCTTTGTCGAAGTCCTGCGTCGATTAAGTGCCTCGATACTATTTCGCATAGTTTCTCGTCGTTTGGTAACTTTCGTTTCATTGTGTCCAATGATATTTTGTTTAATGGTGCCTGAATTACTCCCTCGTTGAAAAGCCATACAGTAGAGACAAGCTCAAAGGTTATTTCGCCCATACCGAGGAAATAGCGCATAGTGTCTATGGAATCTGGGTCTTCCTTCAAGGTCTTCGCTATGGTTGCCGCTCTTATGTCCGTGAAGTCAAGCGTATTGGCTTTCAGCTTTGAGTTGTCTTCTATGATAACATTCTTTATCCTCTCAAAGTCCTCCCTTGCTTCTTCGTCATCGCTTATGGTGTAGATGTCTTCAAGGCTTATGTTATTCGAGAATATTTCCATCTTTTCAAGAACATCGAATATCTTGTTTATGCCTTCCGAGGCTGTCAGGTCTCTAAGCCACCCCCTCTTGATTATATCGATTGTTCGAGCATAAAATCCATCATTGGAAGCGGAGTATCTTTCGTCTTGGCGAAGACGTTCCATTATCTGGGTTTGACTTAAATCACGCATACGCTCTGGCATGTAAAAATATACGTCAAACCGCTTTAAAACCTTCTTTTTCCGTTGGTAGTCACGAAGCCGTTGATAAGGTCGATTTTCGAGAAATCCATAGGACTCCAGCTTTCAAGGATTTTGCGCCTTATCTCTGGTTCCAGCTTTTTGTTGATCTCATATCCGAAGCCGAAGCGTTCAAGGTTCCTTGTTATTTTTAATGTAGTGCCAGACCCGAGGAAGGGGTCGAGTACCTTATCGTGCCTGTTTGAGAAGACCCTTACGAGGAAGTCCACGAGTTCTTCGGGAAAAGCGGCTTCGTAATATAATCCTTCCTTTATATTTGGCGGTCTGTATGCCGGAATTCTTACGACGTTTCCTAGACACCTGCCTTTTTTGTTCAGTTTACCTTCTCGGAAGTCCTTTGACAGATACTTCTGTGCTATCCGCACTTTGTTGAATGTGTTATCGTAATGATAGCTTTTGGCGAACACCATGACGTTTTCGTATTTGTTGTCCAACATCTTGTCCATGTAGAATTTGGCTTGCGGCAGCGCATTGGGTATGAACCATATTATGTTTTCTATAAGTTTCCACCCTCTGATAGTCCTGTATATGTCCATCGCTATCGGGTAATATGCCTTTTCAAAGCGCCTATTACCAACGTTGATTATCAGTATTGCGTTCTTCTTCGAGTGCTTGAAACATTCGTCCCAGACCTTGCTCATGCGTTCAAGGTATTCCTCATAAACCTCATGTCCTATCTGTTCCGGATGCCCGTAGTTTTTCAGGTTCCAATAAGGGGGGCTTGTTATTATTAGGTCAATGCGCTCGCCTTCTAACTTTACCATGTTTTCAGAACTTTCAAAAAACACTCTCTGCGAGTCTACGAGAAGTTCGTTGCCATCGTTCTTTTTTATCGTCCTGTTGAATTGCGGGTCTGATGGCATATTATCGCTTGCCTCCTTTCCTTTAAACTTCTTTAGCGAGTAGGGGACCGATAGTTCCGCTACAATTTCTTCTTCGCTTTGCCGTCTTTCTTGGATGGCGGCGCCACTTCTGGTTCAACCGTGACCATAAATCCATTTCCGTTCTTCGTTGGCGTGAGGTTCCAGAGAAGATGGTCGCCCTCCTTGAGATCAAGGTGACTTCTCACGCCGGTCGGGACGGTCGTCCGCAGGGAATAGCTCTTGTCGTTGGCCTTCGTCAGGACAGTCCTCTCCCCGCGCACCATGATGCTATTTTTCTTTGCTGGCATATATGCTCCGTATGGACTACTTTTAGCCTATAAATAGTCTATATATAGATAAGCTTATAAAGCTTACTGACAATAAATAGGTAACTAAATAGGTAATTAAGGGTGGTAAGCATGAGCAGTCGAGAGCAAAAAGGTCTTGAAATCTACAGGAGAGGAGGAATACGCCAGACATCGAGGGGCTGGCTCGTGCCGTCGCAGGGCGGTAACGGGACGTACCTCGTCCACAAGGACGGGATGGGGACGGCCTGCACGTGCCCCGACTGCGAGCTTCGGGGCATCAAATGCAAGCATCAGTTCGCCGTGGACTCCTTCCTGAGCATGGAGAAGGCCACGGGCGCGGATGGGAGCGTGACCGTCACGAAGACCACGAGAACGACTTACAAGCAAGATTGGCGCAACTACACGGAAGCCCAGACGGGGGAACTGAAGCTCTTTCCGAGCCTACTCAAAGACCTCGTGGAAGTCGTGCCGGAGTCCATGCAGCATTACGGAAGGCCAAGGATGCCCCTCAGCGAGGGCGTCTTCTGCGCCGTGAACAAGGTATGGTCGCAGCTATCGAGCAGGCGGGCGCATTACCTATACACGAGCGCCAGCGGCAAGGGCTACATAGGCAAGGCGCCGAACTACAACGCGATAAACAAGCTGCTGAACAGACAGGAATTGACACCCATTTTGGAGAGGCTCCTTACCATCTCCGCCATGCCTCTCAGAAGCGTCGAGACTACCTTCGCGCCTGATAGCTCCGGCTTCAGGACTAGCAAGTTCGGACAGTATGCCGTGGAGAAGTATGGCACGATGAAGAAGCACCGATGGGTGAAAGCGCACGTTCTCGTCGGAACGAAGACCAACGTGATAGTAGCAGCCAGGGTCACGGAAGAAAACTGCGCCGACAGCCCACAGTTCAGGCCGTTGGTGGAGGAAGCCCACGAGAGCGGCTTCGGCATAGAGGAGATAGCGGCTGACATGGGCTATTCCAGCCGCGACAACTACAATCTTGCCAGAGAAATCGGGGCCACGGCATACATACCGTTCAAGAGCAACGCCACGGGAAAGGCTGGCGGCTCCATGACGTGGAGGAAGGCATACCACTTCTTCCAACTCCACCGCGAGGAATTCATGGAGCATTACCACGTCAGAAGCAACGTCGAAAGCGTCTTCAGCATGGTGAAAGCGAAGTTCGGCGACCGCCTGAAAAGCAAAAACTTCACGGCGCAGCGCAACGAATTGCTGTGCAAGTTGGTGGCGCACAACATCGTGGTCTTAATCCATGAACTCCACGGAACGGGTATCGACGGCTCATCTCCTTTTTATTGAGCTTCGTCGCTTTACTCTTCTTCGTTTTCGTGGAATGCCCAATAACATATATAGTATCCCATCTGTCATTATTTTCCACCCCTTACTGCTAATGATTTTACTGTTGGACGGACTATGAAGCCCTGTATGAAAGAGCCTAGATAGTTTGTCTCGTAAAGAACCGCGAACACTCCGCCGACTAAACAGAAAAATGCTATGGGTTGCCACTTCTTTAAGTACGGGTTTTCGAAGTCTTTTGGAACCCTTTCCACCCTTTCTATCCCAGCAAACCCAGTTTTTACGGAAACAAAATAAACCAGAGCTCCGAAAGCCCCAAACAGAAATCTTAAAATTATGATATAGTATGTTGAGAGGATGACGGAAACATCCATTTTTAATTATTGGGCCTCTGCTTTTATATCCACAGTTCACTATCAAGCTACCGTTTTCGCTCATATTTCTTCCGTCTTGCTCCTAAAGTCCCTCACTTGCTCCTAATCTCGGCGGTTTCGGGGATTAAAGGAGCAAAGCCCACGCAGACGAGCAAAGGAAAGACTTTATTCCGGCGGGACAAAATAATCCCATGAGAGCCCAGGTCGCCATGGAGTTCATCATCATCCTCTGCTTCACGCTCATCATACTTGCCGCAGCCGTCGGCATCTCGTTCCAGAAAAGCATAGAAACTGAGTCAGAGAGGATGAGGCTCGAAGCCGAGCAAGTCCTGTATGCGGCCGCCTCTGCCATAAACATGGCCCACGCGGAGGGCGACGGCTTCAGCACAGCATTCTCGCTGCCGGCGTCTGTCGGCGGCGCCAACTACACCATAGAGACGTCATCCACGCTCATATGGATGGAGGCTGCCGGGAGCTTCTACGCAGAGACGCTGCTCACCGACAATGTAACTGGCGCCTTCGTTCCGGGGGAGAACACGGTGCGCAACGCGGGCGGGGGGATCCGTCTCAACGGGTGAACGCATGAAAGGGCAAATATGGTCGCTGGACCTGTCGGTGTCGGCGATGGTCTTCCTTGTCGTGGCAGCGGCCCTGCTCTTCGCCTGGACGTATGCAAGCAACGAAACTGGAACTGGGCTGGAGATGAAACGCATGGAAGCCCGGGCCGTGGACATCTCCGAGGCGCTGGTGGCGGCGACGGGGACGCCGGCTGACTGGTCGGCCGCGGACGTAAGAACGATAGGATTGGCTTCCTCCGAGGGCATGCTCAACGCCACCAAAGTCGCCAGCTTCGTCTCGATGGGCTACGAAGAGGCGCGCACGAGACTAGGCGCAGGCATCTACGGGTTCTACTTCCGGGTCAGGGACGGAAGCAACGCCACCCTGAGCCTTGGCGGTCTGCCTGCTGAGGCCGGAGCATACCCAGCCAACGCGACGCTCATAGTCCCTGTGGAACGCTATGTCTCTGCCAACGGGACGCCGGCTGTGATGGAATTCATGCTCTGGAGCTAGGCTATGTAACCTGTGGACTCCGGAGCGACTTTCTTCTCTTTCGGCAGCGACTTGCGCTTCAGGTCCTTCTTTATCTCGCCGATTTCGCGGGACAGGATGCGCTGCAGCTGCGAAGCTGTCGACAGGGAAAGTATGTACTTGCCCGTGGGCCTTTGGTTCATCATGTCCACGAAGACCAGAGCTATGTGGCCTTCCCTCTCCTGCTTGCCCTTCTCGTCCTTGTGCGTCTTCAGGTTCCTCAGGATGAGGACTTCATCCGCGAAGATGGGCGCCATGTCCGATGCCTGCAGGTTCTCCTTCATCTTCTCCATGACTTGCGGGTTCATGCCATTCCTTTCACCGGCGTGAATAAAAGCGTAAGCCGTAAGCGACCGCGTATAAAAGCGCGGAACGGGAATTATAACATATGGCCTCATGGCGGACGCTCGCCTTCAGCTGCGCGGCGCTTGTCGCTCTGGCGCTAACGCTCCCATGCGCGAACGCCATCCGCGGAGAGAGCATATGCGGCATCACTTTCTCTGACGACGCGCATTCGTTCCGCGACTCGTCTGACCGGGAAATCCTGGCCGTTGACGCTGAAGGCAACGTCTACATAGGCTCGCTAGGCCTTTCCATGGAATCCATCCCCTCCGACGCCAACGGCATCTCCGTGAAGTCCGGCGCCTCCGCAAAATGGTTCTTCAACTACACCAATGCTTACGTCGCCGGCGCGGTGCTGCAGCGGGCGCAGGCAATGCCCGCAGCCCAGGGCGGCGACGTCGCCTTCCGTTCCGCCGCGGGCAGCCTCCTGGCGCTGCTGCAGGGCTCTTCAGGGAACCTGACGGCCAAAGGCTACATCGTGATTGATGGCGGAAGCGCCAACTGCCCGGCTGACGGGCTTATATGCAAGACGGACGGCAGCATCTACAGCAGGCACAACTTTTGCAACGTGACCCAGTCGTCCAAAGGAACGTGCGAATACGCTGACACGCCAAGCGCGGGCTGCACAGACGCATGCGTGGACTTTGACCCTGGCACGGACACAAGCACGAAAGGTTTCATAAACGACACTGAACTGTGCTCTTCCGGAACGGCGTGCCCCTACATGCCTGCCTATGACTTCTGCCAAAGCGGCACGCTGCACAACAGGACATGCTCAGGCGCCGACGCCGGCAGCGACATCGAGACGGAATGCAGCAGCGGTGACAAATGCGAAGGCGCTTCCATGCTTTATTACACATGCAGCGACAGCCAGGCCCGGTGCGTGCAGGAGTCCGTGGCGTGCTCCGGCACCGGCAACCGCGACGGAGATGGCGTGGCGTGCAACTGCGACTGCGGCTTCTTCGATGCGGAAGAGAACCTGACGAAAGGCAACTGCAACGACGGGCTGGACAACGACTGCGACGGGGCAGCGGATCTTCAGGATAGAGGATGCTGCACGGACGAGTGCCCGTCCCTCGGAATCACCGGATGCGAGGGCGGCAAGATGAAGACGTGCGTGAACCGCGATCAGGATGCCTGCTTTGAATGGAGCCTAGAAAGCGACTGGGTTGACTGCTCGCAGCCAGGCGACACTAACGGCAACGGCATAGGATGCAAATGTCAATGCGGCGCCTATGACATCGACGAAAGCGCTGCCAGCGGTAAGTGCAACGACGGCCTGGACAACGACTGCGACGGGGCAGCGGACTACGACGGCGGGGGGAAGACGGCCAAAGGCGACCCGGGATGCACCATAAGCATGGAAGGGATAGCCGTGGCAGGACATCCGCAGCCTGTATGCACGAATGCGGGCGAAGAGATACGGGTCGAATGCACGCCCAATGTGACAAACAACAACTGCGTCACAGCGATGCTTGCCGACGTCGCGTGCTCAAAAAAAGACCCGTTCTGGGTCGACGGGAAGGCGGTCTTCAGCTGCATGGTTGCCACCAGCACAACGCAGGACTGCAATTCTCCTGGGGCGTTGTACCATACTGCAAAATGCTACATAGATACACAGAAATGCAACACTAACCTCGGGGTTGATTCGAAGACCGTCGCAGTCTACGCGAAGCCGAGCGTCTGCGGCGGATACACGGACGCGACTACCTGCGCGGCAAACGGCTGCGAGTGGTGCCCCACATGCTCCGGAAAGAAGTCCAGCGGGCTTCAGACGGCGACGTGCGTGAAGCTTGGCGAGTGCCCGCTGTCATGCGTAACCGGCTATTGCGGCGCCACCTGCCAGGCGGCCACGGACTTCAAGCTGGAAGGCAGCAACTGCCAGTACAGTTGCGCTTGGACAACTTCATGCTCGTATACAGGCTCCGCCTCCACGGACAGCAAATGCGACCAAGGCACACGATATTACGGCGGAACCTGCACAGGTTCGGACGTCTCATTCAGCACGGAGAACTGCAATAATCATGACACTGACAACTGCTGGTATGCGTGCAACAGCGGGACTGGGAACGTGGATAACATATGCGACGACTGGACTTGCTCAGGTGCAGCCTGCGTAGATTCGGGGACGGATTGGACCAAGACGGCAGGTTCCACCATATGCGCGGGCTGCATCGGAAGCGCGACCCCAGACCCCAACGCCGTAGGAAACGTGAACGTTTCCTCTTCATGCACCAAAAGAAACCCGGCATGGCTTTACAAAAGGCCACTGACGCTCAACCTTGCAACGCCGAGCAGCGATTACCAGGTACGCGTAGCGCTCACCTCTTCATTCTCCTATGCCAAGGCCAAGGCAGACGGAAGCGACGTACGCTTCTACGATGTCAACGGCAACAAGCTCAGTTATTGGACGGAAAGCTGGAACGCCGGCGGAACGTCCGTGTTTTGGGTCAAAGTCCCTTCGGCGGGGACGGCTACCCTCTATATGTACTATGGGAACTCGGCTGCAACGTCCGAATCTTCCAGTCCCGCGACATTCGCCGCGGCTGGAACATATGCGCAAGAGGTCGTGCCTGACGCCACGACCAAGGGACTATGGCACATGAACAACAACTGGTACGATTCTTCGCCCAATGCCAAGAACGGCATTGCATACAGCGCCACGTTCACAACAGCCTCGAAGCTCGGCTCCCACGCCGGAAATTTCGACGGGAGCAACGATTACGTCTACATGAACGTATACGGGAACTACTATTTCACATCGGCGCCTTTCACCATAACTGCTTGGATAAAACCCACGTCGCTCCCGACCACGTCATACAGCTACTATCCTGTCATGTGCTCAGGAAATCCGAACAGCCTGCCTGCTATGAACTTCTGGGTGACGTATAATGGCGGCCCAAAGCTCAGGTTCATCCTCAGGGATTCAGCAGCAGCTGGCTATAGTGAGGTCTACGGCGCCACAACGCTCACCGCTAACACCTGGTATCACATAGCAGCCGTGCGGGATGGGGCAACGATGAAAGTCTACCTGAACGGATTTCTTGACGGCTCCAACCCCAACGGACCGCTCGGCAGCGTTGGAAGCACTAGCGATGTCGTCTACCTGGGAATGATGAGCTATTCTACTAGCTATTACTTCAAGGGCATTCTTGACGAGGTGCGAATATCAACGACGGCCTTGAGCGCGGCTGACATCATGAAAGACGCCGGCATAAGAAAAACGTCGGCCAGCGACCCGATCGTCTCCGTGGGCAACGAAATCAGCAACGCGGCCGGCCCGGCATGCGACACTTTCACCGAGAGCGACACCTGCATCAGTTCGAGCGTAGTAAAGGAATTCTACTGCCAGAACAACGCCAAAACGTCGCTGAACGTAGCCTGCGACTCCGGGAAGGCGTGCTCAAGCGGAAGATGCGCCTGATTATTTCCTACAAATCGACTTCCAGCGGCCCGTACTTTATCTTGATCTTATAACCCATTTTCTTCAGTTTTTCGAGGCTGACGCTGCTCCCGCTCTTTGACGTGAACTGCTTCAGCCCTGCCTCGGCCGCAAGAAGCGGGTTCTTTATCTCCACGAGTATCTCCTTGCCGATGAGCTTTATCTCCGCTGCCGGCTTGTTTCCTACTTCGACGTAGAAATGGACGTCCCCAACCAGGTTCTCCAGTATGCTGCTCAGGATGGACATGCCTACCTGCCTTCCGTCCGCGGCACGCTCATTTCTTTTTGGACGGCTTTTCCTCGACGGGGACGAAAACGAACTCGATCTTGCCGCTCATGGAGACGCTGGACTTGCCGACCATGAACTTTATGCCGTTCAGGTTCAGCGTCGCCTTCGCTTCCTTGCCTTCCAGAAGCTTGAGTATGGTTTCGATGAGCTCTTCCTTGTCCTTCAGCACTTTTTCCAGTGACATCTTGGCACCTTTTATAATTTATTAGCATCCGCCCTATATAAATAAATGCAGCGGCTGGAAAGCGCAGCCTCTGCTGTTTGGTTTCATCGCAAGCGGGATGCTGATGCCTGTCGAAAAAATCATAATCGGCCGCGACAAGGCGGACATGGAAAAGTACGGCGAAGCGGGCACAGCTTACATGGGGAAGCACGTCGTGGGCAAGGGCGAGGAGGCGCACCTCACGAACCCCGTGCACATGGACCTCGTGAGGCCGCACATACTGCTGATTTGCGGGAAGCGCGGAACAGGAAAGTGCGTGGTGCCTGAAACGCCTGTCTTTCTTGCCGACGGGGCGGTGCGCACAATAAAGGAGCTTTTCGACCAAGCAGAGGACGAGGGTCGCGTTTCCATAAACACGGCCATGGAGAAGTTGGTGAACCTCAAAAAAACCATCGAAGTCCTGTCGCTCGACGAAAATCTGAAAGTCAGAAAGTGCGCCGTCTCGCACGCATACAGAAAAAAGATAAGCGAGGACTGCGTGAGTATAAGAACGGCCACCGGCAGGGAGATTACAGCCACGAAGGAGCACCCGCTGCTTGTTTTTTCCGGAACGGCTGAATGGAAGCCTTCTGAAACTCTCAAAGTCGGGGATTACCTCTCGCTGCCAAGGAGAACGCTGCCCTGCGAGGGTCAATCTTTCGCGTTTTCTGACGTCGGCTTCCCTTCAACCAGGCTCAAATCTGAAGCCAAATCCAAGATGCTGAAGCGTCTCAGTGGGGGCCCGGCGCTCGTGGCCGAACTTGCTGACGAGGCCGGCAGCCATGCATGGCAGTGCGCGAAGCCTATGGCGGCTGAAGGCCTCGTTGACGTCCATAACTCCGAAGCAAGGCAATCTTCGGCGCAACTGACTGACACCGGAACTGAGTTGGCTTCGAGCCTCACCGACGAATACCGGAGGCTATCGCCATTCTCTGTGCCCGTGAAGATCCCCAAGATGCTGGATGGCGACATGGCCGAGTTCCTTGCCTATCTCATCGCCGAAGGGTGCGAACAGAGAACGCATGCCTGCAGGTTCATGTTCACAAACTCCGATGAAAAGGCGCTGGGAAGGTTCAAGTCGCTTGCCGAGAAACTTTTCGGTATCACTCCGTCACCTATGGCCGGTGGATGGTACATAGACTCAGGCGTCATCGAGGCCGCCCTAGGGCAGATTGGTTACGAGACGTGCAGAAAATCGGCGCAGAAATCCATCCCGCGGCCGCTGCTCACGGCAGGTGACGATGTTGCCCGGCGCTTCCTTCGTGTGTATTTCGACTGCGAAGGGTATGTGTCCAAGCGCTCGCCTGTCATTGAGCTGTCCACGGCCAGCAGGGACATAGCGTTGCAGATCTCCTCGATGCTCCTCAGATTCGGCGTTTTCCCTTACATCAAATGCAAGGAGAAATACGCAACTAACACTGAAAAGAAGACGCGTAGGCCATATTATTCTGTCGAAATCTCTGGTTCTGACAATCTCAGGCAGTTCGCCAAGGGGATTGGCTTCTCCATGGAAAGGAAGGCTGCCACCTTGGCCCGGCACGGAAATAGAAAGGGAAACCCCAACATGGATGTCGTGCCTTTCGCCGGCGCACTCATGAGAAGGGCACGCGAAACCTTGGGCATGAGAGCGTGCGACTGCCACAGGACCAAGCAAGTCATGAAAGCGTACGAAGACGAAAAATACAACCCGACGAGAGGCTTCCTGAAAGCGGTGGCGACCAAGATGGAGGCCAGGCTCCAAGAGGTTCGCGGCCTCTATGAGGCGCTCATCAGAGACGGCAGCGTGAAATCTGCCGAACCCCTCATAGAGAGAACTTCAGTCCGGTGGAAAAACATAATCTCGGAGCTCGGCCTCCGGTACAATGGAAAAGAGGTTCTGGAAGCGAAGGGACATCACGCTCAAATCGTTTCCATCGTGAAGAGAGACGCCGGAGCAATCATAAAAAAAGCCTCCGATGACGTTGCGCTGTTGAACCGGCTCGCAGATTCTGACGTTTTCTGGGACAAGATCATAGACGTGAAGAAGGGGCATTACGACGGCTGGGTATACGATCTAACCGTTCCTAGAACGCACAGCTTCATCGCCGGTTTCGGGGGCGTAGTCAGCCATAACAGCTACACAGGCGCCGTCATAGCCGAGGAGCTAGCTGCATTGCCGCGTGACATCAGAGAGAACCTTTCCATCATACTCATAGACACGATGGGCATCTACTGGAGCATGCGGTTCAAGAACACGAAAGAGGCGAATCTGCTGAAGGAGTGGGGGCTGAAGCCGCAGACTTACGACACGATGTTCTTCGTCCCGAAGATACACAGGAAGTTCTACGACGAAGTGAACGTGGAATCGAGGCCGTTCATCCTGTCGTGCGGCGAAATCACGGCAGAGGACTGGCTTCTCACGTTTGACTTCTCGCCGATGGAGGCGCATGGGATAGCCATCGAAAGGGCGGTGAAGCAAGTCCGGGAGAAGAACAGGGTGTATGACATCGATGATATCATCGCTGCCGTCCAGGTCGATACAAAGACGGAAGAGAAGGTGAAGGACGCAGTCATAAACCGCTTCCTCATAGCCAAGGACTGGGGCGTGTTCGAGAAGGAAGGCACGCCAGTGCTGGACATCTTCCAGCCCGGGCGCGCCACTGTCATAGACGTCTCGCACTACATGCGCGTCTCGTCCGGCTGGGGCGTCCGAAGCATGATAGTCGGCCTGCTCGCGCGGCGTATCTTCCAGGAGCGGCTCATGGCACGGAAGAAGGAGGAATTCGAGACGATGGGCGGCGAGCGCAGGAAAACCGTACCAATGGTCTGGTTCGTCATAGACGAATGCCACCAGTTCATACCCAGCGAGGGCGCGACAGCGGCTTCGGAGCCGCTGCTGACCCTGGTCAAGGAAGGCAGGGAGCCTGGAATATCCATCGCCATGATAACGCAGATGCCAAACAAGCTGAACCAGGAGGCGCTGGCGCAGTCCGATATAATCATCTCGCACCGGCTCACCGCAAGGTCGGACCTGGAGGCGCTCAGGGCGATAATGCAGACGTATGTCCTGGAGGACATACAGGAGCTGATAAACGTCCTGCCGAGGCTGAAAGGAGCCGCAATCGTGCTGGACGACAATTCTGAGCGGCTTTATGCGATACAAGTCCGTCCGCGCCTGAGCTGGCACGCAGGCGGCAGCCCGTCGGCGATAAAGGAGAAGAGCCTGTTCGGCTAGCTGACGGAGGGGCGCATGGAACGCGGAGAACGCATGCCGGAAAGGCGGGGCCCTTGGACCGTGTTTGGAAGTGAAACGAAATACAAGAACCCGTGGATAGAGGTCCGCGAGGACAAGGTCGTCCGCCCCGACGGCAAGCCTGGCATATTCGGAACCGTGAAGATGAAGCCCGGAGTCTCCATACTCCCTATGGACGAACAAGGATTTGTCTATCTCACTGATGAATTCCACTACGCGCTGCAGAAGAACAGCATCGAAGCCGTCAGCGGCGGCATAGACGAAGGCGAGACGCCGCTGCAGGCTGCGAAGCGCGAGCTTCTCGAAGAAGCGGGCATCGAAGCGAAGCATTGGCTCGGCCTCGGGCGGGTCGACCCTTTCACCAGCGTGGTTCTGTCGCCGGCTCATCTTTTCCTGGCGCGCGGCCTCACTTTCGTGGAACGAAAGCAGGAAGGGACGGAGCGCATCAACGTGGTCAAGATGAAGTTCGACCGTGCCGTGAGCATGGCCTTCGACGGCGGAATAACGCATGCGCCCAGCTGCGCCCTCATCCTGAAGGCGAAGATGCATCTCGAAGGGTTCAAGCCGTAATATTTCGGGTCAATGTATTAACCCTCTTTTTGCCATAACCATTTCATGGTGACACTAAACCGTGAAGTGTTCGAAGCTATGGGCAAAACCTATCTCCACGAGGACGCGCACTGGGGCGACGACACGGACGTCATAAAAACCAGCATTGAGCACCTGCTGGCGGAGGGCCCCGTGCGCTGGACGGACGTGGGCTGCGGGCCCGGCTTCCATATGGCTGAGGTGGGAAAACTGTATTCCGGCATGAAAATCGCCGGAATAGACTTCTCCCGGTCCATGCTGAAGGAGGCGAGGAAAAGATGCGCCTTGGCCAGAGTTCCCGTTGCCTTGGAAGAGCTGGACATCTGCCACGCGGACCTCGACGGCGGCCAGCGGCTGATAACCCTGATGAACAACGTTCTCGGCAACATCTGCATGGACGGGACCGAGCCTGCAGAAACCAGGCAAACCGTCATCAGGAAAATAGCGGAATCGCTGGCGCCAGGCGGACACTTCATCCTGAGCGTGTACAACAGGGAGAGGCTCGACCTGGAAGCTTACGGGGCCAAATCTAGAGTCGTTGAAGGCGCGGATGCGGCCCGCGGTGATCTGCATATCGAATTCGCAACTGGCCACCGCACAGTCCGCTACTACTCGCACTGGTTCACAGAAGAGGAGATCCGCAAGCTGCTGGAGGTGGCGGATCTGAAGGTGGACCTTCTAGAAAGGCGGTCCTCCAGGTTCGTGATACGTTGCCGGAAGACCTGAGCTATTTCGTTATGTCAAGCAGCTTCGGGAGGAGCTTGGACTCCGCCCGCCTCAGATGCTCCTGGTACGTCGCAAGCGAGACGTCCATCATCCTGGCCAGCTGCTTCAGCTCCGTGCGCTTGGCATAGTCGTAATACCCGTTCTCCACGGCAAGCCGCATCGCCTGGCGCTGCCTCTCCGTCAGGTTCGGCGCCAGCGCCGGGAAGTAGATGTTGTCCAGCTTCTCGCGCTTGAACTGCAGGAGGCGGAGCGATGCGAACTCTTTCTCCAGCTTGCCCAGAAAGGCGGAAAGCGCATCCTTCCTGTGGCATGCGAGCTCCCAGTGCTCGACGCCTTTCTTGTCCACGAAGATCGGCTTGGTGAAGAACAGCTCCTGCGAATAGAAGCTGGCCGGCACAGGGCTTGCGTATTTACCGATGAAGAAAACGGTGTTTCCCGAGGCCTCCAGCGCAGCAACTGACCTGTCCCTTTTCAATTCGTTGAGGAAGCCGTCCACCGCCGCTTTCTCGCCTTCCAGCGTATGCCTCTCGCTTATGAAATAATGCCCATTCTTTTTCCAATTGCTTAGGGGCATCGAGAATGCCACCACGCCGAACCTTTCGCACCGGTTGCCTATCTTGCAGTCATGCTTCAGTTCCAGCTTCAGCAGCCACATGCTTTATACCATGGCATTCCGGCATTTAAGCGCCGCTTCCCTTCGGCGCTTTCTTTGCAACGTCCATCACAGCCTTCATCGCGTCCTCGTTCCGGCCTTCTGCCAGCAGCTCGAAAACCCGCTCCATTTCGTTTTGCGGCAGTCCTGCTTTCGTGAGGTTGGCGCGGAGCAGCTTCGCCGCCGTCTCTTCCACGGACGCCATGTGCTCCTTCATGCTGACGCCTTCCATGCGTTTCTCGTCGCCGCCTGCCCGGAAAGACAGCAGCGCCTGGGCGCCATACTTTGCCTCCAGTTCTGAAGCCCATTCAAAGGCTCCGCCGGCTTTCACCCTTATGGCCGGCTTTTTGGCGTGAGGTTTCGCCAGTATGGCCTTGATGTCCCGATCCACTGCCGCTCTCTCCGGACTTGCGTATTCCAAAAAATGGAACTGGCGCTGTTTCTCCAGCGGCAGGAACGCTATCTTTTCCGTTCCCGTGTCAAAGAGCCATATCCCTTTCGTTTCCGTTTCGTCCTTCGTCAGCTGCGTCGGCGTGAGCGAGCCGGCCACGATGAAAGGCTTCCCCCCAAGGCTGGCGCGCATGGGCTTGTGGATGTCGCCGTCGATGTAGACGTCGAACCCTTTGGGCAGCAGGGACAGCGGGATGGAACTTGGCGCCTGGTACAGCTCGGAAAACATCTGGTGGACCATGAGGATGTTCAGCGCGCCCGGCACGGGCTGCGGATTCCATTGCTTCATCGTCTCTTCGGCATACTGCTCGGGCACGGATGACATGCCTTGCACAGCGACGCGCTCGTCGCCGCGGACGAAGACGAGGCCATTGCAATGGACGTGGACGAGGAGGCCGGCCTTTTCCAGCGCCTGAACCGGGTTGACCAGCCCCCTTGCGCGGCGCTCGTGGTTGCCATGCAATGCGACGACCGGCAGGCCCATCGTGTTCGCCGGCGACAGCGAAGCGATGTCGCGGCCTATCGTCGTGGCGAGCGCGGCGCCGTTGCCTGAGAAGCGCAGGCTCAGCAGCAGCTCCATGGCGCGGGAAAGCGTTTCCGTCGTCGGGTTCTTGCTGTCGAAGATGTCGCCCGGGACTAGCACAAGGTCGCAGCCTTGCGCCTTCTCCAGCGCCTCAGCGAAGGCGTCGAACGGATCGTCATAGCGTTCCGAGCCGTGGCCGAAGCCCAGATGCGGGTCCGAAAGGATGGCTACTCTCATGCTGGCACCGTCACGGCAGTGATTTGGACGGGTGAGATAAATGCCTTCCTGACCTGGGTGGCATTACATCCAAACCACGGAACGCTTTTAAGCCCGCTGGAGTTTTAGATTATATTATGGCCGCCGTGAAGCTGCAGGAAACGCCGGACCACATCATACGCGACATTGCGTTGGCAGAGGCAGGAAGGCGCAACGTCTCGTTCAGCGTGAAGGAGATGCCTGTCCTGACGGAGATAAAGCGGCGGTTCGGGAAAGAACGGCCGCTGGAAGGGCTGCGCATCGGCATGTCGCTGCACATAACGACCGAGACAGCTTACTTGGTGGACACGCTGACGGCCGGCGGGGCGAAGGTGGCGATATGCTCCTGCAACCCCCTCTCTTCGATGGACGACTGCATAGCATATCTGGCCAGCGAAGGCGTGAACGTCTTCGGCTACCGCGGCGAGAGCGTGGAGGATTACTACAGGTTCATCGGGAAGGTCATCGAAACGGGGCCGGACATAACCGTCGACGACGGCTGCGACCTTATCAAGACGCTTCACGAGAAGCGGCCTGAGCTGGCGGCCAGGGTCATCGGTGGGACAGAGGAGACGACGACCGGGGTCCACAGGCTAAAGGCCATGCACGCGGAAGGCGCGCTCAAATACCCTGTCATCGCTGTGAACGACAGCTTCACCAAGCACATGTTCGACAACTATTACGGGACGGGGCAGAGCGCCATAGACGGCGTCGTCCGGGCGTCGAACGTCCTGTTCGCCGGAAAGACCGTGGTCGTGGCCGGCTACGGCGACTGCGGGAAGGGCGTCGCGCTGCGCGCGCGGGGCCTCGGCGCCAAGGTCGTCGTGACCGAAGTGGACCCGCGCAGGGCGCTGCAGGCTGCCATGGACGGGCACAGGGTGATGCCCATGGAAGAGGCGGCAGGCGCAGGGGATATATTCATCACCACGACAGGCAACCGCGACATCATACCGTTCAGCGCCATCCAGCGCATGAAGGACGGCGCCATACTGGCCAACGCAGGGCACTTCAACAACGAGATAGACGTCGCCGCGCTGGAAAAAGAGGCGGAAGAGAAGGAAGAGACGAGGCCGCTTTTCATGAGGTACAGGGTGAAGGGGGAGGACGGCAACATGAGGGATGTCTACCTTTGCGGCGAAGGCCGCCTCGTCAACCTGGCCTGCGCCGAGGGCCATCCGAGCAGCGTCCTCGACCTTTCGTTCTCCGGGCAGGCGCTGGCCATAGAGCACATCGCCAAGAACCGCGGCAAGCTCAGGCCGGGCGTCATGCTGCTTCCGGACGACATCGACCTTGGCATAGCCAGGATGAAACTGGGCAGCATGGGCATGCGCATAGACCAGCTGACTGACAAGCAAAGGAAGTACATGGCCGGTTGGAAAGAAGGAACCTGAACGGAACGCGGCGGTTGTGCGGATGAAATGGATTTTCGTTGTCATCGGCGGACCCGGGTTCGGCAAGACGACGCTGGTGAAGGCACTTGAAGCGAAGGGCTGCCACTGCGAATACGACGAGAAGAGCAGGGAGCTCATAAAAAAGATGGCCCGGCGCGGCATTGCCGACACGTCCGGTGCCGCGTTCAACCGCGCCATCCTCATGAAGCGCGTGGAGCAGTATGAAAAAGCACCGGAAGGCGTGAGCTTCTTCGACCGCGGCATCCCCGACAGCATAGCCTACATGGCCAAAGCGCCGGACGATTTCTGGGAGGCCGCCAGGAAGCACCGCTATGAAAGCAGGGTGTTCGTGGCCTCTCCGTGGAGGGAGATATTCAAAGCTGAACCTGGCAGGGCAGAGACGGCGTTCGAGGAAGCCGTGCGGCTGCACAACAGGATTGTTTCAGTCTACACGGAACTAGGCTACAGCCTCGTGGAAGTCCCGAAAAGCCCGGCAGAGGAAAGGGCGGAGTTCGTCCTGGGCGCCGTCAGAGGCGCGCAGCGCTGCTAGAGACGCTTTCTACGCCTTTTATACCATTTCAACGCCCGGAGAAATCCATTTCCCGCTGAGGCGCTTTTCGTTCTCGCGGACGATGGCGTCGGACACAGCACTCATGGACTGCTTTTCTTCGAGGCCGAGCGTCCTGCCCCATGCGGCAAGGTCGCGGGGCGCGCGCAGGCTCCACGGTTCGCGGGCGCCGGACGTAAGGATGAACGGCGTCCTGAACTTGCGCACAAGCCGCGCGTTCTCCGTCATCTCCGCGAGCGCCAGCGTCCTCGAACGATCGCTGGCTGAAAGGACGCGGGAGAAGTCGAAGGCGACGGCTACGCTGTTCTCCCTGCCCAGCTTGGCCATGACATGGTTCAACGGGCCTTCATACAGAAGGACGTCCGCTTCCGGCGTCTCCAGCGCCGCTCTGGCGCACTCAAGGTCGCGCGTCGCGACGGCTAGAATCAAATGAGAGCGGCGCAGCCTCTTGCATGCGTTGGCGACGTCCGAGACCTTTCGTGGCGTTATCTCCGTCACGTGGAAAACGCTGCCCTCTCCGGCAGGCAATGGAACGTCGCGCTCACCTGACAGGACGCCGAGAGAATGCCATCCAAGCCGCTTCGCCATCGCCGCCGATTCGTCGAGCCTGTCGGCCGGCAGCCGCGTGCAGAGGTCGCAGAAGGGCATGATTATGTTTTCTGTGGCGGAGTTTATTAGTGTGATTTGAGGCGGTTGCTGCTGGAATCAGACACGGACTTTCATGCCGTCCATGACAATATATGGCATAAGGCCTTCGTTCCCTTTGTATAGATGGTACTTCCCTGAGATTGCGCCGGTTATCGGCATCTCTTTCATCCAGCACACGAGGCCCGCTTCCCTTTGCGCCTGCGAATGATCCTCCAACAGCGAATGGTACATGCGTATGCCGATTACGCGACCGTCCAAGGTTTTGAGCTTGCCGACGAAGAGCTTCCCTCTGCTTCCGCAATAATCGCCGCCTTTTACGCTCCATGAAGTGTCGTTGAACTTGGCCCACGGGACATAGAAGGGATGCGGTATCAGCAGCACGAAACGTCCTCTGCGGGAAAGGACCCTTGCAACCTCGTTGTAGAAGCCTGGCAGTTCATCTGGCTTTATGTTGTTGACAGTCAGGTTGCTGACACAAAGGTCGATGCTGCCGTCATTTAATGGCAAGCGCCTCATATCGGCGCGATGGTAACGGATATTGCCGCAGGATACCATGCTGGCGATGCGTATGCGCTCCGGCGAAGAGTCAACGGCATCGACGCTCTTGGCGAACGAGGCCATAGCATAAGCAAAACCGTCAACGCCGCACCCCAACTCAAGGATTCTTTTTGCTTTGCCGTATCTCTTGCACAGGCTCATAATTTGGGGTTTGCCGACCACATCTGACAGGACACGGGGCCTGCTCGCGCTCCAGCCTCGTTTTTTGCCGGCAACGCCCTTCCGTACATCGCCTCCGAAGATCATATCCGATTGTTTTTGTGGAAGCCTGCATTAAATAAACTTCTCCTGACTTTACTCATACCTCAGCGCCTCCACCGGTTTCAGCTTGGAAGCGCGGTATGAAGGAACCAATCCTGAAACGACGCCGACGGCCACGGAAAGCAGGAGAGCGCCGGCGAGAAGCTGGGGGGTTATCGCCGTTGTTACGCCACTGCCGCTTCCACCGATGCCGCCCCTGGCGCCCGGTATGGACAGCGTGCCGCCGGTCAGACTTGGCAGGAGCAGCGAAACGCCGGAACCCAGCGCTATGCCTATGAGGCCTCCGACCATTCCTATCATAGCCGAGCTCAGGACGAATATCATGAGAATATCGCTGTTCCTGGCGCCGATGGCCTTCATTATGCCTATCTCCTTCGTCTTCTCCAGCACCGAGGTGAACATGCTGTTCGCTATGCCTATGCTGCCAACGAGGAGCGAAACGGCTGCGATGGCGCCCAGGAAGAGTGTCATGGTCGCGGAGACATCGCTCAGCGTCTGCTCTATGGACTGCGCAGACGTTATCGTGTAATCCTTCCTGTTCACGTTGGCTATGTGGTGCAGCATCAGCATGCGGCTGTCGATATCAGCCATCACCTGGTCCACTGCATCGGCGCTGGCGGCCTTCACCGTTATGCTGCCGAAGTTATTTCCGTCAAGGCCCAGGGTGTCGACGGCGGCTTTTATCGGCATTATCACCCGGCTGTCATCCCCTCCGAAGCTGCCGCTCTCTTTCAGTATGCCGGCTATCTTGAACGTGCGGTTGTCTATCGTCAAAACCCTGTTAATCGCAAGCAGCTCTTTGAACGACGCAGCTATCCTGCTCCCGATCACGACAGCGCTGTAGTCGGATGCCGTGAGGAACCTGCCTGCCTCCAGCTCGGAGGTCGTCAATTTCTTCCATTCCACCGGGTCGACCCCCCTGACGGAAACTCTGGACCTTTCGCTGAGGTAATACGCTTCGGCGTTGCCCGAGACTTCGCCTTCTATGGCGGCTATGCCGCTGACCGTCGCCACTGACTGGAGGTCCTTCTTTGTCAGGTTTGCGCTGCCCTGGCCCTCCCGGGGCTGATCGCCGCCGAACATCCTGAACCCGGACGAAACGCCAGAACCTCCCGGAGTTATCGTTATGATGTCGGCGCCGAGGCCGCTCAGCCTGCTGCTGACGCTCTGCTGCATGCCCTCACCTATGGAAATGATGGCGACGACAGCGGAAACGCCTATGACTATGCCTATCACGGTAAGCCATGTGCGCAGCTTGCTGTGCACAAGGATGTTAAGCGCCAGCCTGACGGCCTTCGTGCGCCTCATGACGGCTCACGCTCCTTTTAGCGCGCGCTTTCCGTCGCCTGTAGAAAAACCAGCCGCCGACTGCGGCAGCACCGGCAGCAGCTATGACAACGTAAGTGGCGTAGCTTGAACTGGACTGCCTCGAAGCCCCTGCCTGGAAGTATGTGGAGTTGGTGGAGGGCCTCAAAAGGACGGCCTTCTCAACGGAGTGCCTCTCGCCGACCGTGTCGGTGTATTCCACGAGAACCTTGAGATTGCCGCTGGCGTTGGTGGCATTGAACCCTGCTGTCGCATTTCTCTGCCCCGTTCCAGAAGGCGCCCCCTGGCTGAACTGTCCGGTTGCGTTCCTCCCGGTCGCCGCCCTGGAAGAAACCTGGAAGGAAACGATGGTGTAATCGCCCTTGTCCAGGTTGCCTATTATCGATGACGTGCTGCCGGACGTCGTGAAACCGTCCTGTTCGGGTATGCGGACCGTCACCGAATAGGCCGGATTGTTGCCCGTGTTGGCCACGGACAACGAAGTCTGGCCGGCGGAGCTTTCCGAATACGCGATGTCGAAGTCCGTCTCGCCGCCCACGAACATGCCGGCTCTGGTTTTTACCTCGTTCGTGGTGCCGTTCTCGGTGTCAAACTTCAGGTCCAGGTTCAGCAGGTAAAGGCCCGGGTTGGCGTTGACGTCAGCAACGACCCTGTAGTCCAAGTCCGCTGAACCGCCGACGCCTATGTACTTGACATATTTCGTGTCGTCCGAGAAGACCGGAAGGATGGCGCCCTTCGGCTCGTTCCAAGAAAAGACAAGATTCCTTAGCGGCGAGGCTCCCACGTTGTTTATCGTGAACCTCACGTCCGTCTCGTTCCCCGGGCTTATCTTCGATTTGTCTATGAAAACTATCTGCGCGAACTCCTTCCCCGTTATGTCCACGTTGAACCCATCTGTCACGTAGATGCTTGAGCCGACGTTGATGTGCCTGAGATACACGGCGTTCGTGCCGGCCGAAGCGTCCTTGTCCACCATCACCGTGAACTTGACTATCGCTGCGTCAGCCCCGGACTGGTACCCCTGCAGCACGCTGACGTTCCTGACGTAGTTTTCTCCTGAAATCGTTGCGAACGGATACGACGGGACCAACTCGAGGCTGATGCCGTGGAGGTCCTCTCCGCCCTGGTTCTCGACCATGAACTTCAGCTCCACTGTCTCCCCTGCGCGGGCCGGGTCGGGATTCTGGTTGACGAACGAAGCTTTGACGGAAGCTTCCCTGACTGTTGAAGTCAGGTCAGTGGCATGCGCTGTGCTGGCCATGACCAGCGTGAACGCCAGCACTGCCCAAAATATGCATAGGCTTTTCATTTTCTTGCCCTCCTCGGCTCTATGTTGTCAATCTTCCCATCCTTTATGTGTATTATCCTTTCCGCATGCCTGGCAAGGCTCATGTCATGGGTCACCACTATTATGGTTTTGCCTTCCTTCCTGTGAATCTTATCCAGGAATCCGAGTATGAATTCGCCCGTCTTGCTGTCAAGGTTGCCCGTTGGCTCGTCGGCCAAGATTATCTCCGGGTCCGAGGACAGCGACCTGGCTATCGCGACGCGCTGCATCTCGCCGCCGGACAGCTGCGAAGGCAGGTGTTTCGCCCTGTCCTGCAGATCAACCAGGTTGAGCAGCTCCAACGCCCTTTCCCGCGACGAGGAGGCGTCCATGTCCTGGAACTCCAGGGGCAGCATGACATTCTCAAGCGCGGTGAGCGTGGGTATCAGGTTGAACTGCTGGAAGACGAAGCCTATCTTCCGGCCCCGTGTGCTGGCAAGCCTAGATTCGCTGAATCCCTGTATGTCATCGCCGTCCAGGAAGACCTGGCCGCTGCTAGGCAGGTCAAGGCATCCCACCATGTTCATCATCGTGCTTTTGCCGCTGCCTGAAGGGCCAACTATGGCGGCGAACTCCCCCTTCTTCACTTCGAGGCTCACGCCGCGCAATGCGTGCACATCAACTTCGCCCACGTTGTAGGTCTTCCACACATCCTTCAGGGTTATCATGGACTTCGGCATATCAACCTCCCAGTCCGCGCCTCAGCGGATCTGTCAAATTTCTGGTGAAATTGGCCATGCCCTCTGGGCGGAAGCCGCCGAAGCCGTAGGGCCTGAAGATGCCCAGTCTCGTTACCAGATAAACGGCCGCAACCCCTATCACAATCCCCATGAGCATGCCTATGAGGATCCATTTTGCTTTCCCTTCCATGGGTTTTTTGTCTTTCGTCATATCCGCCACTTTTCTGATGACCGATAAATAGGAATGGTGGAAACGCCGTATAAAGCTTCCATGAAACAACCTGAAACCAGTCGTTTCAGGTAATTTCGTCGGATGAAAAGATGGAACATATTTAAACCGGGATGACATCATTCTTGCATGAGAAGAAGCGCATTGTACACTGTTGCGATGATGCTCTGCTTCATATACGGCGGCATATCCTTCTTCTTCTTTCTGACGCAGATAATGCCCATTGTCGCCCCGGAGTTCGGCCCGGCCCCTGCCTTCATGGAGAGGATAGAGCTGGAACCGCAAAACTATTCCAACGTTTCGATGATGCAGAACTGGACGCCTCCCGCGAGGGATCAATCCCTGAACGCCACGCATGAAAGGATAACCCGCTTCCAGACCAGGGTGACGGCATACTTCCTCACGGTCATCTTCATATCGCTCTTCGGCTCGGCCATAGCCATCGTTGCGGGCCTGGCCATCTACCTGCTTATGCGGAAGAAGGACCGGCGCGAACTCACGAAGAGCGTCATCGACGTTGTCACGACCCCGGAGGAGAAACTGGTGCTGAAGGAGCTGGAAGAGAACGGCGGCCAAATGACGCAGGCGGAGCTTGCCAAGAGGACGAAGCTCACCAAAGTCAAGATCCATCGCGTAGTCAAGCGGCTGGAGTCCATCGGCATCGTGTCCAAATACTCGTACGGGATGACCAACAAGATAAAGCTGGAGAAGAAAATCTTCCAGAAATAGCGGCCGTATGGAGCGGCGTGCTCTGAGCTTATAAATGGGGGAAACAACCAGTCTTATGGAAACCGACGGCTGTGGGGTCTGTCCATGAACCTCAAATACGGCAGGGAAAGCCTCGTCAACAACCTCGTCCGCGCAGGCCATCTCAGAACCCATCCCGTCATCCGGGCGTTCATGTCCGTGCCGCGCGAAACGTTCGTGCTGAAGGAATACAGGGACTATGCTTATCGTGACGAGCCGCTGCCCACGGGCTGGGGCCAGACGATATCGGCGCCTCACATGGTGGCGATAATGACGGAACTGCTGGCGCCAAAAAAAACGGACCGTGTTCTGGAGATCGGCGCAGGCTCGGGCTACCAGGCCGCGATTCTATCGAAACTGGTCAGGGAAGTCCTTACCGTGGAGCTGGACCCGCGGCTGGCGCAACTGGCGCGGACGAACCTGAAAGCGGCGGGTGTGACTAACGTCCGCGTCATCGCCGGCGACGGCTGGGAAGGCTACCCGGAAGAAGCGCCTTACGACAAGATCATAGTGACGTGCGCAACCCCTGAATTCCCGCCGGCGCTGCCCAAGCAGCTGAAAGACGGCGGCATCATGCTCGCCCCGCTGGGCGGAAGCTCCGTCCAGATGCTCACGAAAGCGGAAAAGGCCAGCGGGATCCTGAAAAGCAGGAACGAAGGCAAATGCGTCTTCGTCCCGCTAAGGCGGCGTGACGCCTCGGAGGCCCCGTCCTAGCGCGGGAAGCCTATAAATAGCCTCTCTGCTGAATATAGACAGCTGAATGACAGCAAGTGATGCGGATGAAGTTCGACGAACTGAAAGTGAAGTCTGAGCTGCTAGAAGGGATACGAAAGATGGGTTTCTTGGACATGACGTCCATACAGGAGAAATGCATACCCCTGAGCCTCAACGGAAGGGACGTCGTCGGACAGGCTGAAACCGGTTCGGGGAAGACTATAGCGTTCGCGTTGCCGATACTGGAAAAGATACAGCCAGGCAAGGGCATCCAAGCCCTGATCCTCACGCCGACGAGGGAGCTGTGCGTCCAGGTGACAGGCGTCTTCCGCGACCTGGGCCGCTGGGTTGGCGTGCGGACCGTCAGCGTCTACGGCGGCGTGAGCATAACGCCGCAGATGGACGAGATACGCATCGCCGACGTCGTCGTCGGGACCCCGGGAAGGGTGCTGGACCACCTCGGCCGCAACACGATAGGGTTCCCGCACACGCGCTTCCTCGTGCTGGACGAAACGGACAAGATGTTCGAGATGGGCTTCATAGAGGACGTGGAAGAGATAATCGGCCACGTCCCGAAGCAGCGCCAGAACTTCATGTTCAGCGCAACGATCTCCTACGACGTCCAGGCCATAATGGAGAAGCATCTCCATGACCCGGAGACTGTGATGACGCAGGCTTATGTTGACAAAAGCAAGCTCAAACAGGCGTATTATGACATCTTCCACCAAAACGAGAAGTTCTCGCTCCTCGTGCATCTGCTGCGGAACCACACCAAGGGCCTGGCAATCGTCTTCTGCTCGACGCGGCAGGAGTCCGACGTCGTCTCAAGGAACTTGCAGCACCAGGGCATCAAGGCCATGGCCATACACGGCGGCATGAGCCAGCACGACAGGCTCGAGTCGCTGGACGCGATAAAGAACCAGAAGACGAACGTCCTGGTCGCGACGGACGTGGCCGCCCGCGGGCTGGACATCAAGAACGTCACGCACGTGTACAATTATGATGTGCCGAAGACGGCAAGGGAGTACATCCACCGCATCGGACGGACAGCGCGCGCCGGCGAAGACGGCATGGCCGTCACGCTGCTGACGCCGCGGGACCACGAGAATTTCCGCCGCGTGATGAGCGATCATGAACTGAACATAGAGCCGGCTGAGATACCGCGCTACGAGCGCATCACGCTCTTCCGCGGAGGGCCGGACCGCGACCGCATGCCTTTCCGCGGCCACAGCGATTACGGCCGCGGCGGCGGGCACCGCGGAGGCGGCGGCCACCATGGGAATTCCGGCGGCACAGGCGGCCGCGGGCACTCAGGCGAGTACGGCGCCAGCCATTCGGGAGAACGCTCAGGCCGCAGGGACGAGAGGCGAAGGCGACGCTACTGACGGCCGACCACCCTGTACTTCTTGCCGACGACTTCAACGGCCTGGGAGTCCGTGAGCTTCACCGTCAGGCTTTTGGAGCAATCCTTGTCTATCTTCAAGAAAGCCTGCCTGTATTGCCTTTTCCCGTGATGTGGCATAACAAGGAACTTGACCAGCCCCAGGCCCTCAAAGGACTGCAACCTGGGGGCCCAAGACGCGTCGTCCAGAGCCCTCACATGCTCTATGCTTGGGCCGGCTATGACCGCGCCGGCGCTCGAGCCGACGTAGACTGTTCCCTTTCTGACAAGGCTTTTCACCACCCTGTCGAAGCCGCTTTCCCTGGCTTTCTGCATGAGGTAGAAGGTGTTCCCGCCGGCCACGAAAACGATGTCCGTGCCTTCAAGCCCCTCTATGACGCTGGCTCGCGTCTTCCCCAGATGCACTTCCTTGACGTTGAAGCCTGCCATGAGCAATGCCCGCTTGTCCTGCTCGACGAACTCCTTGTCTGAGTAAGGGTCTGCTGCCGTGGGTATGAAAGCCACGTTGAGCCCGGCAGGCGGCTTTCCCAGGAATTCAAGCAGTTCTTTTGTCACATTGCACGCCGTTGAAGCGAGAAAGAGCCTTTGCATCAGTTCTATTGGAGGGCTGTAATAAAAGGTTGCATCTCTAGAGCCGGACGCCATCAGATGTATTCGGCCATCTCCGCCGCGCTGCTGAGGACCTTGTCGGCGCCCTGGAGCACCGGGTCGCCGTGGCCCGGAAGTATGCGCTTGACGCCGAGCTTCCTCAGCTTCTGTATCGATTCGGCAAGCTTGGCTGGGTCGCTGCCCGGAAGGTCCGTCCTGCCCACGGAATTGGCGAAGACGGTGTCGCCGCTGAAGAGCGTGCCCGTTCTTTTGTCGAGGAGGCATATCGAGCCTGGAGAGTGCCCGGGCGTGTGGACGACCTGCAGCTCGTAGGCTCCCGCCTTGACGACATCGCCGTCTTTCAGCTTCCTGTGGACCTCGCGCGGCTTCAGCTTGCCGTCGAAGAAGTCGGCGACGCTGGCCTGCGCGTCTCCCTTCTCGACGACGGGCGCGTCAGCCTCGTGGACTGCGATCTTGGCGTTGATGAAGTAGCCGTCGCCTCCGACGTGGTCGAAGTGGCCGTGCGTGTTGACGACCTCCTTTATGCTTCCCAAGTCCAGCTTCAGCACCCGCATAACGTCGCGGAGGCGGGTGAAGTTGAAGCCCGTTCCAGCATCGATGGCGATGTCGCCGACAAGATAGATGTTCGAATCGGAGGAAGAAAGCTGTATGAGCGTTATGTCGCCTATTTTCCTTAGCATGATGATTATTTTCTTCCGAAAGGATTTATAAGTTTGTAGCTCTGACGTCCGCATGGAAGGCTGCTGGCGGAACGCGGGCGTATGGCGTTGCGTATTGCCAGGAAGGCCATGCCACCAGGCTACAAATGGTACTCTATCAGTTCGTCAAGGATGTCGGACATGCTCTTGCCGCTTCTTTTTGAGGCTTCCTTCAGCTTGTCGAAATCCATGTTCGTTATGGTGAAGCTCTTTCTGACCTTTCTTGTCGGTAGTTTCCCCGTGCTGTCAAAGTATTCCAGCATCTTCGTGTACCGTTCATTCTTCTCCACTGTTCTCTTAATTTCCATTGACAGCATACCTGACCATCCTTTCTATCCTGTCCACGTCCCTTATGTTCTCCTTTGCTATCCTGCTGACTGACTGCACCATCACCTTCTTCTTGCTGTCCGGCGGCTCCATGTGGCATTTTTCCAGCAGCGTGAGCGCAACGGTTAAAGCGGTTCTCTTGTTCCCGTCGACGAACGGGTGGCCGACCAGTATTGCGCGCCAAAGGTAGGCAATCTTCCTGTAGACGCTCCTGCCTCGTCCCATGGATAGTGCAGTCTCTATTTCGGCGTCGTTCCGGACGTTGCCGCCGTACATCTCGTTCAGTTGCCTTATCTGCTCCTTGTCCAGCAGATATTCCGAATTCATATATACTTTTACGTAATTTTACTTATAAAGCTTACGTTTTTGTATATATCTTTACGGAAGGCTCACTTGCCGCGTTGCCCGCACTCTTCCTTCTTGCGGAAGACGCTAAAAAGCGAAAGTTTGGTTTGCTGATCGCTGCCGCTTATGTTCTCCGCCGTGAGCCACGTCTTCCTCACGATGGGCGGGTAGGACTTGTGCTTGGCATACCAGTCCTGAAGCCACTTTATGGTTATGGGGTTGGACGAATAGCCGGGTCCGAGGTCGCCGTATTTCTTCTTTAGTTCTTCTATAGCGCGATCTCGCTCCACCTTCGCCACGATGGACGCGGCGGAGACGACACGATATTTGACGTCCGCCTTGTGCTCGAGCGTGAGCCTGCACGAGGCCGCGTCGCCGCGGAGCATCTTCTTTATGAAAAGGCCGAAGCGCTCGGCGTTGTTATCCGGCAAGTCGATATAACACGCGTCCGGCGTGATGAGATTGATGATGTCCGCGAACTTCATGCCCTCCATCATGTTCAGGTTCGTCCCGCTCTTCCTGTAGGAATCGATTTTGCAGGCATCGACCTTGACAACGATGATGGATTTGGCTATCTTCTCTATCTCCACGGCCAGGCGCTCGCGCTGCCTTGGCGTGTGCAGCTTCGAGTCCTTGACCCCGAGCTTCTCCAGGTCCTTTATCTGCTCTTCCGAGAACGCCGCGCCAGCGACGACCAGCGGCCCTATAACGGCGCCGCGGCCCGCTTCATCGATGCCGGCGATGAGCTTCGGTTGCATGGTGATTATTGTTTTTCTTTTAATAAAAGGATATAAAATTTAGATTCAACAAAAGCTATGTTGAAGCACGAGAAAAGTTTCGCCCTTGTGGTGCCGGATTACACGCCATGCAACGACCGCATCAGGGGAAGATATTCTTTTCCGCAAAAGACATACGGGGACCGCGTCTGGGAAAGGCTCAGAACTTTTGGCGATGGCGACCTCTACGGCGAAGAGCTTTTCGATCTCGCCAGGGCTTTTTTGGTGCCCTTTCCTGACGGCACCCTCAAGGTCGATATACGGGACACCGACGGGAAGGGAAGCGGGAGCATAAGAGGCAAGCACGTGACGATCGTTCACTCTCCGTACTTGACGGATGACAGGCACACCATGATAGGCGCCAAGCTTGGCGATGCCGCCCACCGGGCCGATGCCGAAAGCGTTTCGCTCGTGGAGCCTTACAACGGAAACTACCGCCAGGATAGGAGAAGCGGGAGGGAGTCCCTTAACGCCCATGTCGTGGCCCAGGTCTACATGGCCAACCATATAGGCATCGTGACCACCTTTGATGCTCATTTCAAGCAGCTCGAAGGCTTCTTTGAGGATTTCGACGACATCCCGCTCGGCGGGTGGATTGCCATATATACGGGGCAGAGAAAAAAGCCGGATGGCAGCCCCAAATACGATCTGGATGGCTATGCCGTCGTTTCCCCGGACTTCGGCTCCGCAGAGAGAGCTGAAAAGATAGCTAACCTGAATGGCCTCAAGCTGGTGCAACTCCAAAAGGAGAGGGATCCAGCCACCGGCAAAACCAGGATCGTTTCCGTTCTTGGCGACGTCAAGGATAAGAACATACTGATAGTAGATGACGTCATCTCGAGTGGCGACACCGTGTTGGACACTGCCCGGGCATGCAGGGAGCGCGGAGCCAAGGAATGCATAGCCATGGCCACGCACCTGGAGCTGTCAGATGGCGCCGTCGACAGGCTCCTCGGGGAGGGAATAAAAATCATCGGCACTGACACTTTCTACCATGATTTCACTTCGGAACAGCTGAAGCATGTCGATGTCATGGACACTTCAGGCATAACGGCTTCCATAATCTACCTCCGCGCAACAAAAAAATCCATAGGCCGTTTCTTGGACTGGAACAATCCGGCCAACCGGGAACTCATAAAGTTAAGCCCGCTGTATTCAGACTGACCGACCGCCACCCGTTTCAACCTTTTAAACTCCGGCCGCATTTATGTTGTATAGCGGGGTGGAGCAGCTAGGAGTGCTCGTTGGGCTCATAACAGCCCGGCCGCAACGTTGACGCTTCACATGCGGCTTTGGTTGCGAGAAACCCAAAGGTCGGTGGTTCAAATCCACCCCCCGCTATTCTCGTTTTTCAATCCTAAAAAGTGCCCTTTCGGCGACGCTGCGTCATTCGCGCCTGTTTTTGCGCAGGCCGGCGGCGTAAAAGGCCACGCCGGCAGCCAGCGCCAGGCCCGCGAGCCATGCCCATCCGGGCCCGCTGAAAGCCGCTGGGTATGCCAGGTCGATTCCCATGTAGTCCGAGTCGGTGAAGCCCATGACACGAGTCTCGGCTTTTGCATTGAGCGTCTGGTGCGCCGCGCCTTCGCCTGGCGACGGAGTGAGCAGCTGCAGGACGCCAGGCAGGGAGACTATACCGAAAGGCAGCATGTCCTTGGCCACCAGCGTCCTGCCGTCAGGCGATATCTGGAACCCTGCCCGCTTCGTTTCCGGCGTCTCGACGAACCTTGCGAGCGGATAGTCGGAAAGCGTTATCGTGATGTCGTCTGTCGTGTTGTAGATGTTGCTGACCTCCACGTCCACCAGATAGGACGAGCCGTAGACCATGGTCACGTTGTGGACCAGGAAGCGCACCAGGTTGTGGCTTAGTATGTACTTGGACCCTGCACACGGCAGCCCTGAGCCGCTGGTCATGTTGTAGCCATAGATGAAATAGAACGCGCTGCCAAGTCCATCCTCTGGCCACGTCCCTTCCAGCGTCATGGACGTGCCTGCAACGGAGCAGCCTGCAGGCAGCGGCACAGACGAAACGGCGCATTCGTGCGCGTCCTCGCCGCTCTTCACAAGGTCGTGGTATTTGACACCAATCGCGCCCGACGCCACGCCCGACTCGGCGTCTTGCCCGGAGACCACGATCCTGATTTGCGACGTCCCCTTCGGGGCCACCACATCAATAGGCTTGTTCGATGGCAGCGCGAAGGCCTGCACGCTGCACACGGGTCCCGTGCTGTCCACGGTGGTGCTGACGACCTTGTCCGCGTCCAGTCCGATGGGCCAAGGCGTCTCCATCGTGAAATCCGCGCCATCGGAAACTGCCCTGATCATGAAGAAATACGTTTTGCCCTGGTCGACAGTCTCTCCAGCATCGTCGCCGAACGTCACGACTCCGGCCACGGGCCTTATGCACTCCGTATCTGCGGTGTTGTATATGTCCCTGACCGCAGTCCATGCCGCGGGGTTGTATGGTTCAAGCGGTGCGCCTGCGTCAAGCTTCATGTATCTTATATTGACGCACCTGGCCGGTATGTCTCCGCCTGAAACTGAGAAAGACAGGTTGAACCTGCCACTGTCGCACGTGCCGTCCCACCAGGCCGTCTTGCGGCAGTTCATGTACCTTGGCAGCTTTTCCGTTTCCCCGGCAGGCGGCGAGAACCTCGGCTGTCCCGGCGTGGCGACCACGGCTTCAGCTATGTAATAGGCGCCCGGGTTGCCCGCTGCGTCGCCTGGGACGGATGCGTTGAAGTAGAAGCGCTGGCCATACGCTCCGGCGCATGTGGCCGATGAGGGGGACGCCATGGCGCATGCAGTTGATATGCCAGGCCATGGCTCAGGCGTTGCCATGCTGCTGGCCACCCTTATGGACGCTGCGCCCGAACCGGTGAAATTGGAGCCCATGAAGTCGCTGGTGAGCCAACCCACACGGAACGATGTGCTGACCAGCCTGGAACTAAGGTTCACCGACGGGTACGGCTGCTCGAAGTCCATTCTGAAAGGCAGGCTCGAGCGCGTCTGCTCAAGGTTCCTGGATTTGTCTATGCTTGCATAGCATATCTTCTGCTCGCATTCCCGCTCCATCCTCCACGCCGCCACAGGCTTCACCGCAGGTATCGGCGCCTGCATGGAACTGTTTATCTGGACCGGCGCAAGGGCGCGGCTGTAAAGGCGAACGTCATCCACGCTCCCTGCCGCGCCGCCTATCTCCAGGCTGTCAGAGTTGGCCGCAGGCGCTGCTGCAGAGGGGGAAGAGGCCATCAGATTTCCGTTGACATAAAGCGAGAGCGTCCCTGAACCGCGGGCGAGGGCGATGTGGGACCTCCCTGAAGGCAGCGAAGTTTCCACCTTGGCCTCGCCGACGAAACCGTAAAGCTTTGCAGAATCCGCGGCAAGCCCGTATGAAAGGCCTTTCGAGACTATGTTCATCGGTGTTGCAATGCCCTGCTGCCCGTCCAGCGTAACAGCCGCCCTGACAGGGCCCAGGCTACTCACATAGGCTTCGCTCAGCGCCTGTTCTGTCGGCGGCGAATCCCCGCTGGCCAGCATGCTTATCTTAATGGAACGGACCTGGCCCGGCACGGCAGCGCCGTCGTAGATGCGTCGTCCGTCCAGCCAAACGGAAGCCGCGCCTCCGGCGCTCCGTATGAGGATGCTGTGCCAGCCGTTGCCTATGCATCCCGTTCCATCGCATCTGTAAAGGCTGACGCCGCCGTTCATGGCGTCAACTGACGAAGAGAGGCTTGCGTCTACGGAATCAAAGACGGAGAAAGACCAGATGCCGCTGGCGCCATCGTTCAAGGACAGGGTGAAGTTGCCCCTGTCGCCCGACGACCTGTGCGCCCACGAGAAGTTGGCGTAAGCTTCGTATCCGTCCAGCGGCGCGAAAGAGCCTGAAAGCGTGGGGCCGTGCCAACCGAGGCCAGAGCCGAAGGAAGAGACGTTTGCGAAGCCGTATGGAACGGCCGGGGCGACGCTGCCTGAGACTTCGAGCCCGCAGCCCTGGTTGCCTATGCAGCTCCAGCGCTGCCCCTCCACGCCGTCCCAGTGGGGCAGGATGGTGAAGCCGTCGAACGGGTCCGCGAACGCCATCGCGCTGATGGAACTGGCGCTGGAAGCCGCAGGATCTCCATAATACATATATAACGAAGCGGAGCCTTTCGCAGGCACTGACGGGACCTGGGCCCAGATCGAAGCCCGCTCCGTTCCGCTGTCCCAATGTTCGAGCCAGAACGGAAGCTGGGCCTGCGTCATGGTCACGGGGTTGACCCACGCGAAGGCCACGTCAGCGCCGTCTGCCCTGGCCTTGCTGAAGTTGAAACTGGCGCCGTCAAGGAGTATGTGTGCCGCGTATGCTGTCATATCGGAACTCCCGCGGTTCTCTACCAGGACTGGCATCCTCTGGGTTCGCGACGGCATGCTCCAGGCCCATGCTGACGGTTTCAGGTCGGCCCACAGCTCCAGCGTCAAGTCCCCTGCGATGTCCATCGCGGGGCTGTCCGGCACGACGGCTGCGTTAGCTCCAGTGAGCAGCATGGAGCCCTGCCTCCCGTCCTTCACCTGCGCCCAGCCGCGGACAGAGCCGTTGTTCTCCCCGTAAGCATCCGTGGCAACGTCACGGCAGTCCACCGCTCCGGCTGCGCCTTTCTGGTAGCGCACGCCGTCCTTGAATATGCGTATCAGCTGCAGCTGCTCCAGGCTCCTGTTGAACACCGCCACCTCGTCTATGGAGCCGTTTAAATGACCCGCACCATCTGATGCGGCGCCGATGTACAGCTCTCCCGGATACAGCGGCGACAGCCGCTGTATGGATGATACCTTGGATGCCGTCTCTTCCCCGTCTATGTAGAGTTTCATGAGGCCGCGGTTGAACGTGGCAGCGACGTGGCTCCATTTGCCCAGCGGCATGGCCGCGGACAGGAGCTGGTCGCCTGAAATGGAAATGCCGTCGAAGCGGCTGATGTTGAAGTAGACTGCCGCACCATGGAAGCCCAAAGCGTATTCGTTGAAGCGCACCGCACCCTGAGCAGATCCCTGCACGGTCTCCGGCACCACGGACGCTGCTGGATCCGAGGCCGCGTATTTCCTGATGAATATCCAGTCAGCAGAAAGCGTGCCTGCGCCGCTCGTGTAAATCGTGACGGGCAATGAGTTCGCCGTGACCTGCGTGGTGTGGGTTCCTTGCAGCGCGTCGTCAGCATAGTATTTGTTGGATGCTCCGCCCTCACGTGCTATCTCATACACATGGTACGAACCCAGCAGACCGGTGCTGTAAGTAGTATACGTTTCGGCCGAAACGTAGCTCCTTGCGCCCCACTTCCCTGTCGAATATCTTTCGATTATAGCCCAGGGCGAGCTTCCTTTGACGATGTAACCTATCCAGTTCCCGTCAACATTCGGATGGTTGGAACGGAATCTCATGGATGTGCCTGTGCCGTAGGTTGCCTTGGAGGATACGTATTCTGCGGCCGCATCAACTACCATCGCTCCCCCGGTTTCCGTCGGCGTGCCCCCTCCAACAGTCCATTTTGCCGTGTCTATGCTCCCATCGTTGAAGTCGTCGAAAAAGTCAAACGTGGCGGCGCCGTTGCTTTCAGCCGTGGCTGACGGGTCTCCGTAGCGCATGGCTATCTCCGATGTGGCTGCTGACGGGACTTTCACCCAAAGCACGGACGTCCCGCCGACGACCCAGGATTCCATCCAATAGCTTAGCTTGTTGCCATTGATGCCGTAGAAACGGATGTCTCCGCCGTCGGCCTTGGCCTTGGCGTAGTCGAAGTTCGATGGCGTGAGCGCGACCTTGATCTGGTAGTCCGCTGAAGGCGTCGCCTGGCTAAGCGTTATCTGCCGCGTGTATCGCTGATTCCCGGATGCAGGAGCCTCTGCCATCTTGGAGAGCATGACTCCGCCGTTGCCGGCGCTTTCATATGAGCCAGGTTTGACCCACGCGGAGAGCGAAAACTCGTCCGGCGTGAACAGAAGCTCGTTCGCATCGGCTGAAGCGAACCCTCCGGTTCCGTTGAAGCGCAGGCCGCCTCCGGACTGGCCGGCCGACGTCCTGACGGCCTCGCATGACATCCCCGGCCGCCCGATGTCGTCCGTCTCCGGGACGCCTGCGCTGGCCGCCTCTCCCGAGTAGGCGTCGTTGCTTCCGCCGCCGAGCCCCTTGGAACCGCCTGCCCCAGCGTCTGCCTTCACACCGCCGCCGAGTTCCAAGCTGCGGTAATGCAGTTGCACCCGTCCGCCTGCGCCGCCGCCGCCGCCGCCGCCCACGCCGCAGCCGTCCGAGTCGGAGTTGCTGCCTCCGCTGCCGCCGGAGCCGCCGCTTGCTTCAACGTTGCCTGTCACGTGGATTGTTTCTGAGCTCAGTATCACTGTGCCTCCGGAGCCGCCTCCGCCACCGCCGCCTGCTGAAGAGGAGCAACTGGCGCTGTCGCCGTTGCCCCCTGCCTCGCCGCTGGCCGTTATGCTCCCTGAAACGGATATGGAACTAGCATGAAGGAAGACTGCGCCTCCGCCCATGCCGCCTGAGCCGCCCAATATGGTGGAAGGCGTCCCCGGGCCTCCGGCGCCGCCTCTTGAACCGCCCAGCATCGAGAGCTTGTAAGGCGAGCCGCGGGACCCGAGGCCGCACCTGTCGCAGCCGCATGCGCCTCCGTTGCCTCCGAAATCGCCGTAGCCTGCGCCCCCGCCGCCATAACCGCCGCAGTTGGCGTCGCCGCTGTCGCCTCCCTTCTTGCCGTTGCCAAAGGTTTCCGTGCCTTTCCCGTCAGCCTTGAGCGTGCCACGGATATCCACTTTCTTGGCGCTGACCTGCAGTGGCGAGATGACCTGGATTGTCAGCCAGGACTGCACCAAGAACGTGCCGATGTTGCAGTGCTTGCCGCCGATGGACTCGCCTTCGGCGGGGGTCCAGTCCTGCCCGCCATGGTCCACCGCGCCTGCGCAGTCTGTAACTGGCAGCGCGGGGTCGTCCGGGAAGAGCTGCGCGTCCGTCGTGCTGAGAAGGTCGTAGCCTTCGCATCCGTGCGCCTCATCGAAGTTCCAGTAAGCGACGGGCGAAGGCAGGCATTCCCTGTCTGCCGGCGTCTTCGCATAGAAAGTGGAACGGCAGTTGGTAATGCCTCCGATTGATATGCGCAGGTTGCTGAGCCTCAGCTTGCCAGCCTGCTGAACGCCCAGCTTGATGCCTATAAGGCAGTCCTGACCCTGCACTGAGCAGCCCGGGCACGAGCATGCTGGAAGCAGCCTGTTCACTGCAGTTTCCAGCCCTGTCACGGTTTCAACGGCCTTGAGCTCGCCGTCATGCGACCACTCTGCAGCTCCTGCGAAAAGCCCGCTGGCATTCTTTCCATCCCCGCCTATGTCCAGCGACAGAAAGGACGGGTACGTTTTCGTCACCGTCCACGCGATTTCTTTGGCTATGTCAACTATGTCCGTGGTCTTCGCGTAATAGTATTTGCCGCCGCCTGCGTTGGCTATTGCCTTCAACGTCTGTTGGTCGGCACCGAGCTCGTAGCCTATGGTATAGACCCTTATGCCCGCAAGGTATGCAATTTGCGCTTCCGTCACCGGGTTGCTGCCCTCGTTGCAGCCGCCGTCGCTCATGAAGATTATGAATTTGTCGCGCGACGAGCCCGAAAGCAACGTGCGCGCGGAGCTGATGCCGCAGGAGCAGCATGTGCTGCCGTCGGCGGTGTAGCCGTTTATCTCCGAGTACAAGGCGCTCTGGCTTTTTGACAGCGAGAACGTTCTTTTCGTTGTGGTGCCGAAGCTCACGAGGCCGACCTGACTGAGTCCGTCTTTTAGGATTTCATCGACGAATGCTTTGTCAGCATCCTTGGCCTGTTCCAGCTTCCCTCCCATGCTGCCGGACGTGTCAGTGACCATGGCCGTATCGATGACGTTACCTGACCTTATCTCCGAAGGCTGGCCTTCAATGTCCAGACGGACTAGGTCGGCGGCCTTGTTCCTGGGCATCCTGAGCTTCACGGAGCTGTCGCTGTCATCCCCGGCTATTTCCACGGTCTTGGAAAGGAATTCCTGCGAGCCGTCGCTGAAGGTATTGATGCCGATGTTGGAGATGTCGGTGCAGGAGAGTGTGAACTGGCCTGATGCTTCAACGTTGGTCCAAGGAGAACCGTCAGGGTTTATGGAAGTGACGGGAGGGTCGAGGTCGTAGTGCGCAAAGAATTCCAGCTCTGTCCATCCGCTCCACAGGTTCCCGTCAGAGACTTTCACAGAAACGTAATACGTGGTCATGTCGTCCAGATAGACGTTTGATGCGTGTTCCGCATAGGCGCCGTCTGGCACAGACGGCGACACTTGGACGGTCCTGTCAAACAGCTGCTGGCCTGTCATTCCAGGACCGGTCCAGAGCTGGATGCGATATTCTTCCATGCCGATTGTCGGGTTGTTATATTTCCATTTGAAAGTCGGTGATGCTGTGCCAACGAAATAAGCTGGGAAACCTTTCACTTGCAGTTCGGTGATGTAAGGCGGTTCGCACCAATATATCGTCCCTGCGCCGCCAGCCTGGTTGCCGGCCCCGCCGGAAGCAGAAGCCTGCGACTTGGGGAATGTCCTGGCTGTCGCGCATGCCGCTATGCGGCCGCCTGCGCCGCCGCCGCCATAGTACGGGCTGTATCCCATGCCGCCGCTGCCGCCGTTGGCGGTTATGGATCCGGAGCCGGCGAGGGTGCCGACGGTCAAGTAGATGGAGCCGCCGGAGCCGCC